>OJEX01000047.1_pt1 | contig 73119 bp, 71 predicted proteins | sample 1593971 | NCBI WGS metagenome assembly OJEX01 (sample SAMN05416775, study PRJEB24817) | seawater metagenome | isolation source: Sea water | place: Canada:Atlantic | collected 2013-11 | reverse complement strand
TCGCCTTAGTCTCGTGGGCTCGGAGATGTGTATAAGAGACAGCCCGCATGGTGTGTGGCGCGGTTTATATAAGTGGCTGTGCGCTGTGGCAAGGGCTTTTTGAGTGCGAAAAGTAATTTTCTTTACCGTATCGCGCAAAAGTTTAACCCGACCCGTGAAATGCGCCTGCGCCGTTTCTGGTGCGCCAGTCCAGACAATTATTTATAGCGTGCAGCAAGATGATTGATCGCGTGTCAGGGCGGTCAATATGGCTTTGTCCGCCGGATCGTTATTCGCGTGGCAGTTCATAGCGTTCGGCAAGTTTGGTCAGGGCGGCAACGGTGGCCTGTTCCACAGTTGTGCCAAACCCGGTGACGCGGCTTGCCAGAATGACATAGAGAGAATCAATATGAAGCTGCGAGACAAGAAGCTGTTTTTCGTTTGCAGTTGTCCTGTCCGCGACGAAGCTTTCCATTGATTTTGCAATCTGGGTCATCAGTGGATACTGGAACGTCCCGCCAAGTGCCTTTACCGAATAAGCAAGGTCACCACAGGCCGCAATAGCGTCCGGGCGCCTGGATTTATCGCCCAGCGCGCCGATGACAATTTTTCGGCAATCCATAAGTTCTTTGCCGACGTCGCGCACAAAGGTTTCTGTGCTGCGCTGAACAACATTTTCGAGCTCTTCGAGCTGTTCGGGGGACAAATTAATGTCGAATCCCTTGACGAAATTTACAGCACGCCGCTTCAGGTCTGTCTGAGCCGGAATGATCTGTACGTTTTTCTTTTTCTTCGGTTCTTCTGGTGTCACGATTGCTCCGCTTCCCCAGTCATAATGTGTCATCCGTTACAGTTCCCTTCGGTCAGGGCCGTCGAATTGTACCTGTCGACGGCGCCGATCGGGACCAAAATACGTTCCGGTATTAATGAAACGTCGTGGTCGCGCGATGACCGAAACCAAGCGACTGTACAGTGCCTTGGCATTGAAGGGTTTTGCAAGAAATTCTGTAATTCCAAGATCACGTGCTGTCGTCACATACTTCATTTCGGAATGTGCGGTCAGCATGATCACGGGGATAAAGCGGTTTGGTGAGTTGGTCGAATTGCGCATGACATCGAGGAATTCCAGTCCATCCATTCCATGCAACCGCCATTCGCAGACAACAATGTCAATTTGCTCGCGACGCAGCACGTCAAAGGCGTCATTGGGCGTCTTGACCCGCTGAATATGACTGGCACCAAGATATGCGAGGGTATCATACACAACCTGTGCTGAAATCTTATCCCCGTCTACAATCAGAAAACTGATTTTACTAAAGTCGATTTTTGCGTTCATCCAGCCTTGCTTCCTGAGCATCATCACGAAATGCGTCGGTGTTCAGGGGAACAGCACCAAACCCCTAGTGTGCTGTTGGTCTTAAACCCTTATACCTTTGTCTGGTTTCCAGCAAGCGCAAACAGATCGAAAAACCGAGCTGAATTCTGACAAATACTGACGCGCAGACAGTTGAAGGTATTGAACAAATGACGTTTCAGTTTCTTATGTTTTTGCTCGTGCCCAAGAGAGCAGCCCATCATATTGGGCTGTCGTTCCCGGAGTAAAGGGGGAGGCTGTTTTATTTCAGGGGTTCAGTTGCGCCTTCTTCATCAATGACCTGCACCGCAACGCCCGATTCCTCGAACATTTCGGTCGAAATTTTCATATCCTGTTCCCAACGTTCAAGAAAATCGTCGGTCAGTTTGCTTTTGTCGACAAAAACTTCGGCGATGCCCGCCTGAATGATCGCACGTGCGCAGTCACAGCAGGGGAAATGCGTCACATACAGCGCGCAGCCATCAAGCGATGTGCCGGTATAACTGGCATTGTAAATGGCGTTGCGTTCGGCGTGTTCGGTATAGGCGTATTTTTCCGGGCGTTGATGGCGACGTTCGACTGTGTCATCGACACCGCGCGGAAAACCGTTATAGCCAACAGCCCGGATTTCTTTTTTGGGGCCGATGACAACCGCACCAACCTGCGTGCTGCGATCCTTTGACCAGTCTGCGATATGTGCCGCAAGACCAAGAAAGCGATGGTGCCATTTGCTCATGAAAAGGGGCCCTGTTGCCAAAGGTGTATCAGATTAATCAGCGTGTCACATTTACGCAGCGCTGCGCATGCTATCAGGTCTTTTAAGAAGGTGCTCCTTGTAATTGTCCAGTGAAAAATCACATTTTTGTAAAGGCATTTAGTGAAAAGTCCCTGTTCAAAGCGGGGCTTATTGACTATTAAGGGGATACCCCCAGAAAAGATCAGGACGCCTTGACGCCTCGCCGCAGATGCAGGCCGAAGCGGAAGGGCTCATGTGTAACCCAAATAACAAGAGGTATTAGCCGATGCGCCGTCAACGTAAGGCGAAAATCATCGCAACCCTGGGGCCAGCGAGCTCTCATCCAGATATGCTGGAGAAGATCGTAAAGTCAGGTGTAGATGTTTTCCGGCTGAATTTTTCGCATGGTGAACATGCAGAACACCAAAAACGTTTCGAAGCAATCCGCGCTGTAGAATCCAAACTCGGCCGTCCGATCGGGGTTTTGATGGACCTTCAAGGTCCTAAAATTCGCGTCGGGACCTTTGCCGATGAGCAGATCGAGCTTGCGGCTGGTGATACGTTCAAATTCGACATGGACAAAAAGCCGGGTGACAAAAAACGCGTTTCCCTGCCGCATCCCGAGGTTTACGCAGCCCTGAAACCGGGCGCAAACCTTTTGCTCGATGATGGCAAGCTGCGTATGCGTGTTGAAAAATGCGATGACAAATCCGCAGAATGTACCGTGATCACCGGTGGGCCGCTGTCCAACCGTAAGGGCGTTAACCTGCCTGACGTCATGTTGCCGATGTCACCGTTGACCGAAAAAGACCGTATCGATCTTGATTACGGTCTGGAAATGGGCGTTGATTTTGTTGCGCTGTCATTCGTTCAGCGTCCTGAAGATGTTGCCGAAGCCCGCAAAATCATTCAGGGCCGTGCGGCCATCGTTTCCAAACTGGAAAAGCCGCAGGCGATTGAGCATCTTTCCGAGATTGTTGATCTGTCGGACATCATCATGGTCGCGCGTGGCGACCTTGGTGTCGAATGCCCGCCAGAAGACGTGCCGATTTTGCAGAAACGCATCATCAAGGCCTGCCGCGAAGCCGGTAAGCCGGTGATTGTGGCGACCCAGATGCTTGACTCGATGGTGTCAAACCCGACCCCGACCCGTGCCGAAGCATCCGACGTTGCCACCGCCATTTATGATGGTGCCGATGCGGTGATGCTGTCTGCGGAAAGTGCGGTGGGTAAATATCCGCTTGAGACCGTTTCGATCATGGACCGTATTATGGTGCGGGTCGAAGAGGACGAGCTTTATTATCGTTTGCGCGATGCCAATCGTCCGGATCCGGAACACAATTCCCCTGATGCCATCAGTGCTGCTGCCCGTCAGGTGGCGGGGACCATTGGTGCCAAGGCTGTTGTGACCTATACCACGTCGGGTTCGACGTCGCTTCGTGCCGCGCGTGAGCGTCCGGAAGTTCCAATTCTGGGCCTGACGCCGAAAATCCAGACTGCACGGCGGATGACGTTGTGCTGGGGGGTGCATGCGGTGTTTACCCGTGATGCGACGAACTTTGCAGAAATGGTTGGCATTGCATGTGAAGTTGCCCAGCGCGAAGAGTTCGCCAAGGTCGGGGATTCGTTGGTGATCACCGCAGGTGTGCCGTTTGGGACACCTGGTGCAACCAACATCCTGCGCATTGCATGGGTTAGCTAACGGCGTCTTTGATGTTCGACTGCCGATTTACCAAAACGGGTGGCTTTCAGGGCCGCCCGTTTTTCTTTGTCAGGCTTTTGGAGCGACGAGGGCATGCTTTAAAACAGGTCGGAAAGTCTTGTTTGGCATGGCGGGTCGTGGGGTTTTATGCCTGTCGTTGTATAGGCCTCTGTATTGTTAATGTTTTTTTGAGTCTTTCCGTCGATAGTTGATCGGTAATCAGGCATGTATCTGATGATATGTGATGGTTGCGAATGGGGAGCCGAGAGTAGACGATCGGTCAGGTTGTGCAGCGCGCCAAGTTCTGTTTAAACTGCGCTGACACAATAATAAAATCAGGGTGTTGACTGTTGTTAACACCGACCTGCCGCAAGGCACGGGACCAGGGGAATTGCTGCGACAATGCTGAGTTGGATGTTCAATCGGCAGAAAAACACAGGTGACGCGGGGCTGGATGATAAAGCCACGGCGAAGCTTCGTGACCTTGCTCAAACGGTCCGTGCTGTTGCACCTGATGCCTTTGGTGCAGATCAGGCCAACGCACAGGCGCGCCGGATTCCCCGAAAGCAGTCTACGGACGATGTTCCCAATCTTTCGGCACTTGAACATGCTGCGCGCCTTTCATCGGAAATGGCCGACGCAGAAGACGATGAAGACAGCTCACCGGATTTTGACAGCGACGTTCGCATGGATGTTGCACGGCGCTTGCGCCGCCATCTTGCCGATGTCAGCCCGTCCGAACGATTGACAATGGTTGATGAGTTCGTGGCGGCCATTGCAAATATGGGTGATTGTTATCGCCCGCAGGTCATTGCGCTGATTGATCAGGAACTTGGCCATACACCTTATATGACCCGTCAGGCCGCAACGCGCCTGCGTCAGGATATTCAGGCGATTGGCCGGGTATCGATTGGTGAATACATCGAACTTCTGAGCGATTCGGATTTTCTTGATGTCATGCGCGGTCGCGGTGAATTTGTTCAGACCGCTTCGGAGCGGGCACGTTCCGAGCAGAAAGCCGCCGCAAAGGCGCGTCTGATTGAACAAAAATCCGAAAAAGAGAAGGGCGGTCTTTTGAACCGTCTGCTGTCATCTGATGAAACGCCGCGCAATGTTGTGGCGCTGGCCCCACATTTCGCCGAGCGTCTTGAAAAGAAACCAGCCGCACCGGCAAATGATTTGTTGGGCGGACAAAACCGTATTTCGCGGCAGGCACAACGCCGGATCGCGCATTTTATCATGGCGTCGTTGTTTGACACATTGGTTGAACAGGGGCGTATGCGGACCGAAGTTGCCCGTGCGATGCGCCAATCTGTGCGCCAGCGGATCGAAAAGGCCCGGTTTGAAAACCGCATGCCTGCCCATGATCCGGTCGATGGCATGATGGTTGATATTGCCGATGGTCAGATGGAAGATCACGGCGAGGAAGTCGCGTCAAATACCCAGATGACAATTGATCAGTATGTTCTTGATGCGCTGTCACGTAACGAGGATGCGCTGGTGGTTCAGGCGCTTGGGCATTATGCCCAGCTGCCGGTGGTTGTCGTATCCAAAATTCTTGATTCCGGCAGTGCGCGCGCAATCACCGCATTGGCATGGCGTTCGGGCATGACTGCACCGTCTGCAGTTGTCTTGCAGCTTAGCAGCGGCATTCCGGAAGCCAGTATCGAAAGCCCGGCCGCGGGCGGTCGCTATGCCTTGGCGACGACGGATATGGATTGGTATATCGATTTCTTTAACGATATGAAGCCATCGGTATCCAAGCCGCGTGTCGAAAAAGAACCAGATGCAGCCGCGCGTGAAGCAAAACCGCGTGAAGGCGTCGGACAAAGCCGCCGGACCCGCAAGGGAAGTGGCATTGAAGGATTGGTCTCTGATAGTCGGCCCAAGGGTCGAAAGGGAGACTGAATGCCATGAGCAACAATCACGGCATTTCCTATGACGGGCTGAAATACGCGCTCAACATCAAGGAAAGCTATCAGAGCAGAGAACCGCTTACGGTGATGGGCGCTGCCAAGCAGTTGCGTTTGTTGATGCCTGAACACTTGCTGAGCAACGATCTGGCATTGATGCAATATGATGATCCGATTGCACTGGCGGTGATTGCTACCCGTGATCCTGAAAGTCCGATGGCACTTGCCGCGGCCATTCGTATGGGGCCACATGCAAAGTGCAAGGAGCTGATTACCGGCGTGTTTGAAGTGGTTTCTGATGCCACCAAACACGAACTGGTGGCCGATTGCGCCAAGCTTCTGACCAAGAATGCCTTTAGCCCGGAAGCATTTCATCTGGTGCGTACACGCGCGTCCAATCACGTTGTCGAAATTCGTGAATCCTATCGCCGGGCGATGGCCGAAAACCTTCGCGCCTTGCTTGACGGCAAAATGGTTGCGCGTGAATTTGTCGAAGAGTTTATTGAACTGGCATCGAACGGCAATCTGCGCATCGATATATATCGCCGTCTGGTGATGAAATTGATGCGGTCCGATGCGGTGCGGCCAAGCGTGAAATTCATGCTGCTTGAACGTCTTGATCAGTTCCCGCAGATGGTCAAGCTTCAGATTGTTAACGAAGTTAACTCCGCACCCGATACCCCGGAGTACCAAACGTTGAAGCAGGAACTGCGCTGGATCTACGAAGCCAAGCAAAAGCAGCCAGCACCTCAAACGCCGATAAATGCAGCGTCACGTCCAATCAAGGATATGGCGGCAGGCACGCAAATTGATTTTGGTGTTGCGGCAGGCCTTCACCGTCGCAACAGCATCATCAAACCCGCAGAACAGACCTTAAAACGCACGGTTAATCCACCGATGATGAGCAGCGGCGGGTTTAGTTCGCGCGAATTGTCGTCCTGGCTGAACTAGAGTCTTCTGTTTTCCAAATAGATACCGTTTAGCTCACCAGCCGGGATTCCGCGGCGTTACTGTGTGGGCCTGCGTGAAGTCCAGCCTGTTTTTCCAGATATACCGTACAGATGACCCGCATCAAGGATGCGAAATTGGGAATATCGCCGCGTTGGGTGAAGACTTCGTCATGGATTTTGCCCAAAAATTGTGGGGTGCTAAACCCTTCGCCCGCTGCGATTTCATCGAGAATTTGCCAGAAGCGCAATTCAAGGCGCAGGCTGGTGACAACACCATTGATCCGAATAGACCGGCTTACGCATTGGTACAGTTCGGGTTCGGTGCCGGAATATATTTGACACATATTGATGGCCTTTCCTGAAAGTGCTGTCGGTTATATTGGGCCGACAGCTTTTCTTTTTACAGGGCCATGGTCAGGTAAATGTCGCCCAAGCGCAATCAGCGATTGGGCGACACGCGATCACAATTTGATTTCGGTGCCCAGAACCACAAGGAAGGCAGCCATCCATTTAGGGTGGGCCGGCCATGCCGGGGCGGTCACAAGGTTTCCATCAACACAGGCGTCATCAATGGCGATATCGGCATAGGTGCCACCGGCCATTTTCACCTCGGGTGCACAGGCCGGGTAGGCCGATACACGGCGATCTTTCAGGATGTCAGCCGCGGCAAGAAGTTGCGCGCCATGACAAACAGCGGCAATTGGTTTGTCGGCATCATTGAAGTCACGGACAAGTCGAATGACATCTTCGTTCAGGCGCAGATATTCCGGGGCACGTCCACCGGGGATCAGAACTGCGTCATAGTTTTCCGCACGCGCCGCAGAAAAATCTGCATTGAGTGCAAAGTTATGGCCGCGTTTTTCACTGTAGGTCTGATCGCCTTCAAAATCGTGTATGGCGGTTGCAATGCTGTCGCCAGCCTTCTTGTCCGGACAGACCGTATCAACGTGATGGCCAACAGCCAACAGGGTCTGGAACGGAACCATTGTTTCGTAATCCTCGGCATAGTCGCCAACGATCATCAGAATTTTCTTTGCAGACATTTTTTATCCTCCCGCGGGTTTTTGATCTGTGAACTATAGGCTTGTTTGATCGTGGGCGGGTAACAGCGGGATACTACGTTGTTCGGCATTGCCCATATTGGGTGGCGGGCAGAAAGATCGGCATAAAAAAAGAGGCCCAAGCGGGCCTCTTTTCAAAATTAAATTTTAAAGACAGGTCAGCTTTTGGGGGGTGTTGCTTTCGAAGCTGCTGTTTTGCGGGCCGTTGTCGATTTGGCCGCTGTTTTGGTTGCAGTTTTTGCCGTACTGGCGCTTGAACGCGGCGCCGGTTTTTTCGCAGGAGCCTTCGTCGCAGGCTTGGCTGCGGGTTTTGCAGCACTGGCCGTTTCCGCCGTTTCCTTGATATGCAAGTCGCGCTGCGGGAACGGAATAGAGAACCCGGCGGCCTCAAGTTCAGTTTTCGACCGGCGGCTAAGATCCCAGAAGGTCGGCCAGAATTCAGACGTTGCGACCCAGCCACGTGCTGTCAGATCAACCGAACTTTCACCAAGATTGGCGACGAAGCTCATCGGTTCAGGATCCTTGAGAACGCGCGCATCAGATGCGACAAGGTTCTTGAGGAAATCAAGGGCGGCATCGACGTCATCGTCATAGGAAATACCAACTTTGATGTCGAGGCGGCGGGTCGGGTTGCGCGAATAGTTTTTGATCGCACTATTCCAGATCTGCGAATTCGGGGCCGAGATAAAGACGCCGTCCGGCGTTTTTAGCAAGGTCGTAAACAGCGTGATTTCAACAACTGTTCCCGAAATAGAGCCAGCCTCGACAAACTCATCAACCTTAAGCGGTCGTAGCACAAGGATCATAACGCCAGCGGCGATATTTGACAGTGTCCCTTGCAGGGCCAGACCAATGGCCAGACCGGCAGCACCGAGTACGGCGATGATACTTGCAGTTTGCACGCCGAAGTTCGACAGAACGGCGATCAGCACAAAAATTAAAACCGTGTAGCGCGCGATGCTTGCGGCCAGTGGTTTTAATGTTGAGTCGACAAATTTGGCGTTCTTGAGTGAGTGACGGACAAGTGCCGCGGCACGCCCTGCGACCCACCAACCCGCGATAAGAAGAATGATTGCGCCCAGAATATCCAGGCCGAAGCCCAAAGCGAAGGATTTCAGCGCTTCTGTGATCGTTGCAACATCGGTTTCAAGCATATGAACCTCGTCCGCTCCGTGTCATGGTTGTATTGATTGCTACTCATACGTTTGTATGAGATACTTAACAATACAGGTTTAGCAGCTGTTGAAAAGTAGCCAACAACACCGAAATGTAACTATCGCTATGGAACAGATCGTGTTTTCGTGCGTTTTACGTCATAATATAACCATCTTTGGTGATATATTGCTAATCTAATAACAACCTAAACGACAGGGGTAAGACATGCAGTTTCGTTCTTCCGTTCTTTTCGCTCTCGGCGGTGTTGCAATGCTGAGCGCGTGTAGCAGTGTCGATAACTCAGGCACTGCGGTTGCCTACGGTGGTAACCCACTGACCTATGGTAACTCTGTTTCCAGCGCGATTTCTGGTCAAGAGCCGTCCACCAGCTTTGGCAAGGCGCTTAAGGCAGAATACATTGCCTATGCGCAGCGTGAAGCTGATGAATGGTATGACTTCTTCGATGCTGATTTCTTTGCCAAGAAAGCAGGCAAAGTTGCAGAAAACGAAACACTTCTTCCAGAAGATCCGGCCAACTGGCGTTTCTCTGATGAAGAAATCGCCCAGAAACGTGCAGTTCGTGATGAGCTGATCGCGCTTTTGGATGATGGCAAACGCGAAGAAAAACCTGAGACCGCAGCAATCGCGCAGGCGCGCTTTGATTGCTGGATCGAAGAAAGTGAAGAAGGCTGGCAGAACGACTTGATCAGCCAGTGCTGGAAAGATTTCGAAGCAGCGATGGCTGAACTTCGTAAAGAAGAAATGGCAACTCCGGTTGCTGCAGTCGCGCCGAAAGAAAGCCGTCTGTTCACAATCTTCTTCGATTTTGACAGCGTTGCGATCACGCCGGTTTCCGAACGTGTTCTTGATGCCGCTGCTGAGCAGTGGGCACAGAGCATGGGCACCATCAATGTTGTTGGTCACGCCGATTCTTCTGGTGCAGCAGCCTACAACTTGAAACTGTCCGAGCGTCGTGCTTCGGCAGCATTGAGTGAGTTGACCGGTCGCGGCATTAAAGGTGACTCTGTTGACACCGATGCGGTTGGTGAGGGGGAACTCCTTATCCCGACTCCGGATGGTGTTCGTGAGCCGCGTAACCGTCGTGTGACGATCTCCGTCGACTAATCGACGACGTTTACCAAATCTTCGGCAACGAGGTGGCATAGTGCCACCTCGTTGTTTTTGTATGTGGTTTTGGGAAACAAAAACTTTTTGGCGTAATTGCAGTTGAAATTGGCGCTAATCTGCATAATGTCTGCTGTAGATTTATACCAAAGAGCTAAAGGCGGGGACGTATAATGGGGGCCTTGAAGTTGGTCTTTTCTCGACGTGCATGCTGTGCCGTGTTGGGCATGGCGATGATGGCGGTTGTTTCTCCGCGGGTTGCGCAATCTGCTGACGTTACGCCGGTTATGCCCTTTGAGAAATATTTTGCTGATCAGCGCGGTGACGGAAAGTTCCTGCGGTTTAACGCATTTTCTGGCGAAATCCCGGGCAAACGCATCAAAGCATTGCTGCGATCCGGTCAGGTTATCGGTGATCGCATCTTGCTGGCAGAAGACGTCGCGGTCTATTTCCCGGATGGCTATATTGTTCAATCACAAACCCGGTTCGGCAAATACATCCCCAAAGTAGGTCTTAAGGCGTCGTCGGTTGTCAAACGCGACCATCTGATGGAAAACCCGCGCTATGCACTGGTCGGAAATTTTGATCAGATTCTTGGTAAAGAATGCGCGCGCAGTGAATACGCCAATGGTTTCGCAGCCCTTCGGATCAAGCGTGATGGTGTGATGTCGCTGGTTCTTGAGACATCGGGCCTGTATGACCCGCTGGTCGACGAACAGACCACCACCTATACCGTTACAAGTGCTGTCCAGTCTGTGTTTATGGGCAATCAGGGCTTGATGCCTGAATTGCTGCTGAAATGCGGGCGAGGTTAATACCTCCCGACACCCGTGACATCAAAAATACAAGGCACCGGAATTCCCGGTGCCTTTTTGTTTGTCGATTTGCGATTTACGGCAATATGGCTTAGCTGACGTGCCAATCGGCGGCGAACAGGCGGGGTATTTCAATCGCCGGGCAGCGGTTCATGACAGCAACCAGTCCCGCATCAACCGCCTTATCGGCAGCAGGCACATTGATCACACCAAGCTGCATCCAGACCGATTTTGCCCCAATCGCGATGGCCTCGTCGATAACACCAGCCGCGTCATCACTGTTGCGGAAAATATCGACCATATCGACCGGTTCATTGATGTCTGAAAGCTGTGCCACAACCGTCTGCCCGTGAATTTGGTGTCCGGCCTGCCCGGGGTTGACGGGGATAACGTGATATCCACGATCCAGTAGGAACTTTAAAACCCCGTTGGACGGGCGTTCCGGCTTTGGACTAGCACCGACAAGGGCGATGGTTTTTGTGTTCGATAGCAGTGTTTTTACGCCGCCATCATCCGGATTTGAAAATTCGGTCATCTCTCACATCCGCTGTTTGTTAAATGTATCACTGCTTTGAAGTTATATGATATTTTTCGCTTGGCAACTGGCAGGCTATTAACAGGTGTTCGGGCCGGTGCCGTGAACACGGATCGCGGGGCCCTCGCGGAAAGTTGAAAGCGAGTTTAGGTGACGCGCGCTCTAAAAAGCGGTTGTGTGACTTATCAGTTCATTTTGACGGACATCTATTGCATGTATCCTTGGCTTGATCCTTCGGGGCGCTTTTCGTTCTTTAAGCTTACAGTCTTTGTGGCCCTTCTTGTGCCGGGCATCATGTTGCTGTGGCCGGTTGTGATTGAAGGTGGCGCGACCATTCCGGTCAAGGAAGCCATCCTTGAAAGCGGTGACTGGACGATCCGGATACTGTTGGTATCTCTGTTGATTACGCCGCTTCGCCGGATCACACGGTTTTCAAAGCTGGTGCAAGTGCGTCGCCAGATCGGTGTTGCGGCATTTGTCTATGTTATGGTTCATCTATCGCTTTATGCGATCAGCCAGAACCTTGACCTTGGCAAAATCGTAAGCGAAATTTTCTTGCGGATTTATCTGACCATCGGGTTTGCTGCGGTTGTCGGGCTGTCGATCCTTGCTGCGACATCGACAAAGGCTGCCATGCGCAAGCTTGGGGCCAACTGGTCGCGCCTGCACAAGGCAAGCTACGGCATTGCCATTTTGGGCGCACTGCATTTCTTTATGCAGTCAAAGATCGACGTCAGCGAAGCGACCCTGATGGCCGGGTTCTTTGCTGCGCTTATGCTTTATCGCTTTGCGCACTGGCGCGGGTGGTCCTTGCGCAGTTTTATGCCGCTTCTTGCCGTATCCGTGGTGGCCGGGTTGGCGACGGCGGGTATTGAATATGCGTGGTACGCACTTGCAACCGGTGTTCCAGCAGATCGCGTGTTTGCCGCCAATCTTGAATGGATGTGGCCGATGCGCCCGGCCTGGACTGTTTTCCTGACCGGGCTTTTCATGATCGTTGTCTGTCAGTTTGGGCGCGATGGTGCTGCGCGCACCGTGATTGCAAATGTGATGGCCAGTGTGCGGCTTAAACCGCAGCACTCGCGCGGCGGGTAAGGGCGGTCAAAAGACCAGCCCCGATCATCACCGCACCACCGGTGCGCGTCAGGCGGCGCATGGCAGCAGGATTGCGAAACCGTTCCCGTAAGGCCGATGCCATCACTGCCCAAATCGTTACATTTACCGCCGCCAGAATGACAAAGGTCGTTGTCATGATGATGAACTGCGGCAAGACCGGGCTGCTTGCGGTGACGAACTGCGGCACAAAGGCGATGAAGAATACGATGCCCTTGGGGTTGAGTGCGGTCACGATATAAGCCTGCAAAAACATCCGCGATGGGCGGTTCCGCTTGGCGTCGGCGTTGTCTTCAAGCAGGCCCGGCTTTTCGCGCCACATCTTGATCCCAAGATAAATCAAATATCCCGCACCACATAGTTTTAACACGGTAAAAGCATCGGCCGAGGTTGCAAGTAGCGCACCCGCACCGGCAAGTGATACGGTCATGGCGGTTAAATCGCCCAGTGCCACGCCAGGAACCGTTGCCCATGCCGTCTGGCGGCCCTTGCCCAAGGCATAACTTACCACAAGCATGATGGTCGGGCCGGGAATGGCCAAAACAATGGAACAGGCCACAACATAGGCAAGCCAGATTTCAATCGACATATCGAAACTCCGCAATGCTGGAATATTGAAAGATTGGGTATTCTTATCTGGTAATGAGGGATCGGTTATTCATGGCGCCATGTCGGATGGCGTTTTTCAACAAAGGCCCCAATGCCTTCGCGGGCATCGTGTTTTTGCATGTTGCCGGTCATGACGCTTGATGCATAGGCATAGGCATCCGACAGCGGCATTTCGAGTTGTTTGTAGAATGCCTGCTTGCCGGTTTGAACTGTCATACCCGACCGTGCAGCAATGCCGCGCGCCAGTGTTGTGGTGGCATCGGTAAGATCGTCATCCTCGGCGACGTCTGATACCAACCCCATGGAATGGGCGGTCTCTGCATTGATTGGATCGCCGGTCAGCAACATGCGCATGGCGTGTTTACGTGAAATGTTGCGGCTAAGGGCGACCATCGGGGTCGAACAAAACAACCCGATATTGACCCCCGGTGTGGCGAATTTGGCCGATGTGCCGGCAACCGCAAGGTCGCAACTGGCGACAAGCTGACATCCGGCTGCTGTCGCCATGCCATGCACCTTGGCAATGACCGGTTGGGGCAGGGTGACGATCCGCATCATCAAATCACTGCATTGGGAAAACAGGGCGGCGTGTTTGTCGCAGTCCGAAATCCCGTTCATTTCCTTTAAGTCATGACCAGCGCAAAAGACCGGTCCTTCGGCGGCCAGAATAACGCAGCGGATATCGCGATCTGTGGCGATGGCGTCGAAAATATCGTGCAAGGATTTCATCATCGCGCAGGAAAGTGCGTTTCGGCGTCCCGGGTTGGTCAGGGTTACGGTGGCAACACCGTCTTGATCGTGTCGGGTGGCAAGTGGCGTTTCGATGCGTTCATCAACCATTGGTGTGCTCCCTATCAACCGCATTCAAGCGGTAATTCTTATTTTCTTATACATATTGTCGTAGTAGAATTGCACGTAACAGGAAAAAAATAAAACCCTGCAGGACGCCATTTTGGGGTGGCTTGCTGCCATATCAGGCGAGTGGCTGTGGATGAGCAAAGATCAAATGCGTAAGCCGGGGCGGGCCCCAGGTCGTTTTGTGACGACCAAGACCATTATCGAAACCCGCAGGCCCAAAACGCCGGTGGCTGCAACACCGATCAAGCGTTTTGACCGGAAAGACGCAATGGAGCGCGATCTTGACCGGTATCGCGCAGATGCCCGTGCACGTTTGTTGCGCAACGGATTTGACGTGCCCGCGTACCTTATGCCCAAACCCCCAGTCAGCGAGGACGAAGAGGGGAATATCCCTGAAATTGACCCGGATGAAGTGCGCGACGTTCACAGCCACGTTATGACAGGCCCAAAGCCAGCCCCGCTGGCCAAGGTAAGCAACGCACCGCTTGCACCGGCCAAAGCCGCCAGCAATGCATCAACTGCCAAACCATCGCGCCATGTTCATGTACAGGGTGGTGTGGCGCAAAAGCTTCATCAGGCAGTACCCGCAAACGGCAGTGCTGCTGGCGGCGCGCAGACGGCGGGCGAAAACACCGCGTATCAGGATTATATCGACAGTCTGGATGGTGGCCCGACATTGCTTGATCACATGCGGGGCGACGATGCCCCGATCAAGGGGCGGGTGGATGATCTTAAATCGGCCGAAGAGACAAAATCACGCATTGATCTGCCAGATAATTCGTCCAGTTGGGTGGCGCGTGATGGGGGTAAAAATACATCCGGCATGACCGGGGCCGGTGCGGCAAGACCCAAATCAGGGACACGGCGGTCCAAGCGGAAATCTGCTGGTGGTGCACCGATCAACTGGAACAAGGTCCTGCCAAAGATCGCGGCCTATATGGTTGCGGCTGTTGGTATTGGCTATGTTCTGGTTCTGACGCTTAATCAGTTCTCGGCGATTTTGGCTAAGTAAATACTGCCCATTGCCTGCCGTAATTACCATATACAGTCATAGAATATTAAACCGTTCCGCGCCGAAGAAAGATATTTGGCATGGGCGGTTGACCCATTGGACAATCAATGTTGTCGATGGGCCGTAACATCAGTGGCAGAGGTCAGGCATGTTTGGGGCATGGCCTGATGATCATCTGAAAAGCCTGCCATATAAAAAGACTACGTGCGATCTTGGGACATTATGGGGCGGGGATGTGTGAACATTCGTGATCCGGGCCGCCTAAACAATTTGGCCGGGATGAGGGGGCGAGTTAACCCTTGGTTCGGAGGCAGCGTGTGACGCTGTAAAGTCGCTATGACAAGTGATGTAAAAGGTCATGAAGACCGCCGTCCGGTATATCTTCCCGAAAACCGCCATCATTGGGCATCCAATGATGAAGTCGATAAACCTGTGGTCGATATTACGCGTGGACCGATCCGGGCCCGATTTCGGCGTAACCGGAACACTGGACCATCGATGTCAGTGGGGGAATGGATGCGCGCCAACCTTCCAAAGATTGGGGCAACATCAATTGTTACGATTGTCATTCTGTGTGTTGTTGCCACGATCTATACCGATATGGCCCGTATTGTGATGGATTAACGCAACGTCGAATGGGTGTTGTGCTTTGGTCGTAAGTTGGGCTATGCGTGTCTGTAAATATTGACGTTAACGTAAACGTTATGTCAGTCTTCCGGTTGATGATGAAAGATGCTGTATCAAGCAAGACAGCACAGCAGGGAGACGACCCAATGACCCACACCCAGACCGTTCAGGCAGGTTCCGGTATCACGCCAGCCGATTTCGATGCCATCATGCGTGAAAAAGTGCCGTTTGTCGGGGACATGGGGGTGATCACTGAACGGTTGACCGATGATAGCGCCACGTTGCGTTTGCCGTTTAACGAACGGTATTTACGACCGGGCAATGTCGTGACCGGCCCGGCGATTTTTGCGCTTGCCGATATTGCGCTTTATGCCGTGGCGTGGCTGGTGGTGCCTAAGGCCGATCTGGCGGTAACGACCGAGGCGACGGTGCATTTCCTGTCCGGGGCCAAGCCCGGTGATTTGATTGCCGAGGCCAAAATCCTTAAGGCGGGCAGGCGGCTTTTGATTGCGGAATGCCATATAAGGTCTGTGGTCGATGACAGCCTGTGCGCGCATGTCATCGGCACCTATGCCATGCCACCGGCGTAAAAACCGGATAAAATCGTGTGGTAAAATAATACCTCGCTCATTAAGTTGTTGATTTAAAACGAAATATTCCTGTTGTTTTCCTGTTGAATACTGGCATAATGCGCCGACTTTCAACGAGGGACCATTCCCTCCGTGGAACCCAGTTTTCGAGTATAGAAATAATGAAAACCTTCTCTGCGACACCGAGCGACATTGAGCGCAAATGGTTCGTGGTCGACGCCCAAGATGTCGTCCTTGGCCGCCTTGCTGCTGTTGTTGCCAATCGTCTTCGTGGTAAGCACAAAGCGATGTTTACTCCGCACATGGATTGTGGCGATCATATCGTCATCGTCAATGCTGAAAAAATCAAACTTACCGGCCGTAAACTTCAGAACAAGAAGTTCTATTGGCACACCGGTTATCCGGGCGGTATCAAAGAACGCACCATGGACAAGCTCCTGAACGGTGAGCATCCGGAACGCGTGATCATCAAAGCTGTTGAGCGTATGATGTCCCGTGGCCCGCTGCGCAGCCAGGTTCTTTCCAAGTTGCACGTCTATGCAGGCACCGAGCATCCGCATGACGCTCAGAAGCCGGAAGTCCTCGACGTTGCGGCTATGAACGAAAAGAATAAGCGGAGTGCTAAGTAATGGCCGAAACTAAAACTCTTGAAGATCTCAAGGATCTGGCACAGGGCGGCGAAACCGTTGCTGCAGCTGCAGAAGGCACCCTGCCGGAACCAAAGATCGACGCACAGGGCCGTTCCTATGCAACTGGCCGTCGTAAGAACGCAATTGCACGTGTCTGGATTAAACCGGGCTCAGGCAAAGTCACCGTCAATGGCCGCGAATTCGAAGATTACTTCGGTCGTCCGGTTCTGCGCATGGTGATCAACCAGCCGTTCACCGTTACCGATCGTAAAGATCAGTTTGACGTTGTTTGCACCGTTAACGGTGGTGGCCTTTCTGGTCAGGCCGGTGCGGTTCGTCACGGTATCTCACGCGCACTGATCACTTATGAGCCGGCACTGCGTCCGTCGCTTAAAGCTGGTGGGTTCCTGACTCGTGACTCACGTGCAGTCGAACGTAAAAAATACGGTCGTGCAAAAGCTCGTCGTAGCTTCCAGTTCTCGAAACGTTAATTCGTTTCCGGGCAGCACGCCCAACATTTTATTGGAAAAGCGTCACTTTCGAGTGGCGCTTTTTCTGTTTGTGGGTGGCGTATTCGGGGGGCATTCGGCTGTGATTTTGCCTGTCGGCTAAGCCAATAAAAAAGCGGCGTCTTTTCAGGTGAAAGACGCCGCTTTTTTGTTTGATTTTGAGACACGCAACGGTATCTGCTGCGTTACTGCCAGCGGTCAGAAAAATCGCGCGGGACCATCAGAATGTCGCGATCGACCTTGGTCACGTCAGTATGTCCGCACAGGGCCATGGAAACCTCAAGTTCCTTGTGAATGAGCTCGAGTGCCTTGGTGACGCCGGCTTCGCCCATCGCACCCAGACCATAGATGTATGCCCGGCCGATATAGGTGCCCTTTGCGCCCAGGGCGAGTGCCTTCAGCACATCCTGGCCAGAGCGAATGCCACTATCGAGATGGACCTCAATCTTGTCGCCGACGGCGTCCATGATAGCTGGCAATGCGCGAATGGAGGATAAAGCGCCATCCAGCTGGCGTCCGCCATGGTTGGACACGATGATGGCATCTGCACCGACATTCAGCGCCTCCAGCGCATCGCGTGGATCAATGATCCCCTTGATGATCAACGGTCCATCCCACATTTTCCGGAACTCGCGGATACGGTCCCAATCAAGTGATTGGTCGAAAGATTCTGCCGTCCAGGTGCTCAGTGATGAAGGGTCGCCAACACCCTTGGCGTGTCCGACAATATTGCCAAAGAAACGTCGCTTGGTGCCAAGCATGCCCAGGCCCCACTGCACCTTTGTCATCATGTTCGCGACGGATTTCGCGGTCAATTTGGGCGGGGCTGACAAACCGTTTTTCAAATCCTTGTGTCGCTGTCCCAGCATCTGAAGATCCACCGTGATGACAGCTGCCGAGCACTTAGCCGCTTTCGCCCGGTCAAACAGGCGCTGCATGAAGTCGTCATCTTTGAGCGTGTAAACCTGCAGCCAGAATGGGCTGGACGTATGTTCGGCGACATCTTCGATCGAGCAGATCGACATGGTCGACAAAGTGTAGGGTACACCGAACTTTTCAGCCGCACGGGCGGCCTTTATCTCGCCGTCTGCGCATTGCATTCCGGTCAGTCCGACAGGCGCAAGCGCGACAGGCATAGAGACATCCTGACCGATCATCTGGCTTTGGGTTGACCGTCCGGCCATATTCATTGCCACCCGCTGACGCAGGTGAATGTCCTGAAAGTCAGTCGTGTTTTCACGGAATGTCTGCTCGGTCCAGCTTCCGGATTCTGCGTAATCGTAGAACATGCGCGGCGCGCGCCGTTTATAGATACGTTTCAGGTCTTCGACGCAGGTAATCACTGGCATGAGGTCAACTCCGAATAAAATGGGCTCGGTAATGGTAATACCAGTTTCAGAGGTTATCGCAAACCGAATTGAAAATCAGTTTCTTGCTGACCGTTTTCGCATGTTGGAAGCAGGGTGATGTTCTTGTTGGGAAAGAATTTTAAAAACAAGGATCGGAAATTCTGCAGGTTGTGATAAGAACAAAAGATCAAAGAGACAATTTCCGAATTTAAGGTGAATTCCAATGGTGGGAAATATGCGACGAATTTTCAAAACATAACTTTTGAACCTCTGTTGGATTTCCCCGTTATTTGTGAAGGGCCGCTAATGGAGCGGTCTTTTTTTTGTGCCAATTCCAAAGGTTGGCACCGACCTGAACCCCAAAGAAAGGGACCCCCGATATGCAGTACAGAAAGCTGCACGACGCCGATTTTGATGCCGCAAACGCCTTCCTTGCCAACCATGCTGCGACCAGCATGGTTCTGCGCGGGAATTTGCGAACTGCGGGTATCGAGCGACGTCGTCATCCGCTTTCTGGAACATACTTTGGGGAAGTTTCCGAGGCGGGACACGTCTCGGCGATTGTTGCGCAGTTTGGCAATGGCAATGTGTTTGTTCAGGCCGGGGGGCAAGCAACGATTCCGCACGCCTTGACCACGGCATTCCGTGCTGAAATCCCGCACCCGGTGGCGGGTATCTTTGGTGATGCCGATCAGGCCGCCGACATGATTGATCAGCTTGGCCTTGGCGATGCTGATTTTGCGATTAATGCATCTGATGTGCTCTATACGCTTGATCTGGCTGATCTGATTGTCCCGGTAAATGTTCGGGCTGATGGATTTCAGATGGTCGATGCGGAAAAACTGGATCGCAGCACTTTGCTGCGCTGGTTGCGCGCTTATGAGATTGAGGCGCTTGGCGCACAGGATACCCCGCTGCTTGACAGTAAGATCGCATCCCGACTGGTGCATGCGCTTGATGCGCGCACCATGTGGGGGCTGATTGTCGATGGAAAACCCGTCAGTCTTTCGGGGTTTAACGCGCAACTGCCTGAAATGGTGCAGGTTGGCCCGGTCTGGACGCCGGTTGAGCAGCGATCAAATGGCTATGCCCGTATTCTGGTCGCCAAAACTCTGTTGGCGGCGCGATCCAACGGGGTAAAGCACGCCATCCTGTCAACTGACAGTGAAGCAGCGGCAAAGGCTTATGAGGCGCTTGGGTTTGCCAAAATCGGACACTATCGCCTGGCGTTGCTTGAATGCCCTGTTAAAATTGACGGCCATTTGGAACCACAGCTCGCCGTTTGATCAAGGATGGCTGTCGCGCCCATTTTGACATCGGTGCCAATATATTTCGCCCCTGCCAGCATTGTTGTTCGCTGGCAAGGGCGGTTTTGTTTAGAAGTCGATGGTAAGGCTTTCTGATACCTTGCCGTGACCACCGGCCATCAAGCCAAGGATTTTGCCGTTTTCAACGGTGAGTTCCACCGTAATAAGGCTTGGCGATGCCGGGGCCATAAAGCGGCCTTGCTCAATCACCAGAGTCTGTTTTTTGATGTTTAAATGGTCGTGCAGGACACAGGCGAGGGGGCCTGCGGCCATGCCGGTTGCAGATTCTTCCTCAATGCTATAGCGCGGGGCGAACATCCGGGTTGTGGCATCCTTGTCCGTTGCGTCTTTGTCGGTTGTGAAAACGTAATATCCGACAAGATCGAGTTTCTCACTGATGTCCGAGATAAGGTCAAAATCGGGTTTCAAGTTGCGAAGGGTCGTCCCGTCTTTTACGCCAACGACGACAAAATTATTGCCAGTGTTGACAAGAATCGGGCTGACGTTTTGGGCGAGATCATGTTCCTTAATCCCAAGTGATTTCAAAACGTCAGCAGCAGTTACGCCGTCGCCCGCCCAATCACTTGGCATGCGGTAGCTGGGGCCGAGCTGTTCCATATAGGCCGCACCGCTTTTAATGACGATTTTGCGTGGGCCATCAACGGTTTCCTTTGATGTTTCGCCCTCGGAAACGCGTCCCAGTTCGGCAAGGTAGGAAAAGGTCGCGATGGTCGCGTGGCCGCAATGGGCAATGCGGCGATTTGGCGTAAAGAAATCAAGCTTGAAGGCCTGTGTCGTTGATTTGGAAACAAATGCCGTTTCAGACAGGCCAACCTTGGCTGCAATTCGCAGCATGTCCGCATCGCTCAGATTGTCGGCATCGAGTACGACCGCCGCCGGGTTGCCACCAATGTTGCCGGTGACAAAGGCGTTGACGACTTGGGCGGTGATCGTTTGTGTATTTGCGTGAGTCTGTTTCATGTTATTATCCAGAATGGCAGAGATAATTTATCCTTATTGCCTATTTAAGGTATGATTTTGTGGCAGGGTACTCATAAATACATGAGCTGAATTCATGAATATGGATCGAAAGCAAGCTATCACAAAACTTATGCAAGCCGCGCCGATGCTTGCGGCCATTGTCGAGGAGATGAGTTTCACCAAGGCGGCTGAGCGACTGAACGTCGACCAGTCGGCGGTGAGCCATCGGGCAAGGTCGCTTGAAGAGGCGCTTGGTCATACGCTGTTTGATCGCACCACACGCAGTCTGCGGCTCACCGAAATTGGCGGGATCCTTTGTGGGGCGGCACGCGAAAGCGTTGCCGGGTGGGATCGGGCACTTGATAAGCTTGATCGTGTCCAGTCGACCAACCTGATCCATCTTTCCATGCCGTCGTCGCTGGCGATGAAATGGTTCATCCCGATATTGCCGAACGCCCGGGCAATGGGGCTGAACATTTCGGTCGATGTCAATGAACAGGCCATCGAGTTTCAGGCAAATGAGGCCGACGCTGCGATCCGGTTTGGTCGGGGCCCGTATCCCGGTTTGCATTCATCCCATCTTGCGCAGTGCTGGTTGCAGCCTGTCGCAAGTCCCAAATATCTTGAACATACCTCTGCACCTGAAACGCTTTTAAGTCATCCAGATACAGTCTTTCTTGCCGACCGGCGCGGCGAAATGGATGGCTCGGAATTTAGTTGGGATTACTATCTATCCAATGGCGGGCTGGACCGCGAACGTATCATGCCGGGCAGTCAATTTGATCGGGCCGATTTAATGCTTCAGGCGGCAATCGGCGGCATGGGGGTGGGATTGGGAAGAACCCTTTTGATCGAGGGGGATATCAAGGCGGGGCACCTTAAGCCAATCGGCCCGGCAGTCCGGATGCAATCGGCATATTGGCTGGTTTGTTCACCCAGTTTTGCGCAAACAAACCGGTTTGAAACGTTACATCATTGGATCAAGACAGAAATTCGCTCCATCACCGACACGCATTCACCATGTGAGTGACGGTTTGCGCGGTTTGAGGCGAACCACCTAGCTGCTGCGTTCAGGCAACGGCTTGGCGTGGGGGATAAGCCCGGTTAAGCTTGATGATACTTTTGCGCTGAAATTTCCTGTTTGATTGAGGGCGTCCTGAAACATCACCTTTTGCATTGGTCCCGTCGCCTTTCGTTTCTGCCAACCTGTATTTTGGTGCTGGCGGCATCGGTTATGTTTGCGATCTGGATCATGGGGGCCGGTACAGCGCAGGCGGACAATCTTGATCAGGTGTTGTATCGGTTTGAAAACCGCGCCCTGACATTGGGGCGTTATGGTTCGATCTCGGAGTTTCAACGCAAGCTATTTGTTGAAGCTGCGCGGTGCAAGAATGGTCCTGTTGCGGTCTATGGCAAGGCTGATGGTATTGTCGGGGCGAAAACCCGCCAAGCGATTGTTGATCTTCAACCTTGTTTGAATTCCGCGGTGCGGGCCGCTGTTGGCGCAGAGCAGTACGGTGCGATCACGGTCGGGCTTTGGCGGTTGCTGATGCCCGCCGACATATCACCGCCAGGGGCGATTGAGCGCGCCAATCAACTGACTTTCGCGCTTGAGGGGACGGATTATGACGTCATCCAGTTTAACTTCTGTCAGTCGAAAAACCCGCGTAGCGGCAAGCGGTTCCTTGACGGTGATCCATATTGTCATACAAATGATCCGCGTGCCTATTTGACATGGGGCCCGCGTGGGGCAACCGCCGGGGCCGGGGCGGAAATACAGCAGATTATCTTTGCTGCCGAACGCGCCAATCCGGGGTTGCTGCAATCAGTCTTCGGACGACTGACTGAGGACATGCACAGGCTGGCACTGGGCAATAACGATGCGGCGTTTGATATCCTGTGTTCGATCTGGATTGATACTGCGCAACGCGAAGATTTCAAACGCCGTTTCGCCGACTATGGCGCGCGCGACGAAGTGCAGCGTGCCTATCGTCAAGTCTACGACGCGGCCAATGCCGATGGCGGCAAAATCGCCCGGTTTTTTAAGCTGTACGGGGCACTCCGTCCGATCATCAAGCGCGATCCAACCGAAATCGATCTAGCGTTTTTCATTGATCGGGCAACCCATGGATCAGTACCGCCGGGCGATATCAGCCAGCTTGTTGATCGCATGACAAGCTTTGCCACCCGAACCCGCAACCTTCCCAGTCCGGGGGAGCTTCGCAAACAACTGGCCGCGTGGTTGCCGACCCATCATAAATACAATGACCGGCTGGCGCGCGATGCGATTTTCCTGATTGATGACCCGGACGTTGTTTTATCCGGTGCTCATCGCCGCATGTGGCAACAACGATCCGGACTGAAAGCCAGTGATTTTGGCCTGTCGGATCAACGCCAGATCGCCAGTTACCCGGTTGCTGCCCCGACGGGATACGAGAAAATCGAGAAGTTCTATACCGTGCTGCCCGAAGACAAACGCGCCTGCCCATCGACGGTTCGGAGCGCACGGCGTCCATAGTCGGGTGATCCATGTCATTCTTGCATGGAGGGTTACGCGGATGTCAGGGATATTTGTCGCCTAAATGCTTGCATCTCCGGGGCTTGTTTGCCAACATCCGCTCGTTATTAAGGCCCTGATATACTTTGGGGCACGCCTTTAGGAGCAAGATTTGAAATGAGTGACGTTAAGGTCAAAGTCGGAATTCTCGGTGCCAGCGGATATACCGGGGCGGAATTGGTTCGTATTCTTGCGCACCATGAAGCTTCGGTCATAACATTGCTGACCGCAGACCGACGCGCCGGACGTCCGTTTGGGGAAGTTTTCCCCCATCTTGCCCATATCAATCTGCCGACCATGATCAAGATCGAAGATGCCGACTGGTCAACCGTGGACCTTATTTTCTGTGCGCTGCCCCATGGCACGACACAGGAAGTGATCGCCGGATTGCCAGATCACGTCAAAGTTGTCGATCTGTCGGCGGATTTCCGTTTGTTTGATCCGGCGACCTATCAGGAATGGTATGGCGCGAAACATGCCGCACAGGATTTGCAAAAGCAGGTTGTTTACGGCCTGACCGAACTGCACCGTGAAAAGATCAAAAAAGCCCGCGTTGTGGCCAATCCGGGCTGTTATCCAACCCCGGTACAATTGGCATTGACCCCGCTTTTGGAAAGCAAGTTGGTGCATGCCGATGACATCATCATTGATGCCAAATCCGGGGTGACGGGGGCGGGGCGTTCGCCCAAGGAAATGACCCTGTTTGCCGAAGTGACCGAAGGCATTCATGCCTATGGCACCGGCGGGCACCGCCATGCGCCCGAGATCGAGCAGGGGCTTGCATGGGCATCGGGAAGCGACGTTGTGGTCAATTTTTCCCCGCATCTGATGCCAATGAGTCGCGGTATTTTGGAATCCATCTATGTCAAAATGACCGATGGGACGACCGCCGAGGATATTCAGGCCGCTCTTGCCAAACGCTATGCCGACGAGCCGTTTGTCCGGATTCTGCCATTTGGGGTAACACCGCAAACCCGTCATGTGCGGGGATCGAATTACGTTTTGATGGGCGTCGTCAAAGACCGCGTGCCGGGCCGCGTGATCATTGTTGCGGTTGAGGATAATCTGGTCAAAGGGGCGTCTGGTCAGGCGGTGCAGAACATGAATGTGATGCTGGGCCTGCCCGAAACCATGGGGCTTGAGATCGAGCCGCTGTTCCCGTAAGGGGTGGGAAAAGGTTTCCTCATACAATTAAAAACAGGCGTGTCCAAACCGGGCGCGCCTGTTTTTGTGTGTTTTAGCCCATGGCGCGTTTGAGGATTTCAAACAGTTTGGGATCGTCGCATTGCGCCACATTAAACCGCATCAGATCATCGGCGGTTTGTGAGATGCTAAAAACATTGCCGGGTGCCAGCACCACACCATCGGCAAGGGCATTGCGCGCGACCGTGGCGGCATTCATGCCATCGGGCAGTTTGCACCACAAAAAGATCCCCGCATCGGGTGTTGAGACGGGGGTGATCCCCAGCGACTGCAATCGAGATGCCATCCGTGTCATGGCCGTTGCTAGGCGGGTGCGCAAAGCATCCATATGTTTGCGATAAGTGCCGTCCTTTAAAATCGACAAAACCAGTTCCGGTGCGAGGTTTCCGCTGGAAAAGCCGGTGGCGATTTTAAGGTCGGTCAGCCCGTCGATCCAGTCAGGCGACGCGGCGATATAGCCACAGCGCACCGATGCCGACAGGGTTTTGGAAAAACTGCCAATATGAATAACCCGGTCCAACCCGCCAAGCGCGGCAAGACGCGGGGCGGGCGTGTTTTCAAAATCGGCAAAAATGTCGTCTTCAATCACAATCAAATCGTGCTGTTCGATGGTTTTTAAAATGCGATGGGCAACCATCGGCGAAAGGGATGCGCCTGTTGGGTTGTGAAGCCCGGAATTGGTGATGTAAAGGCGCGGTTTTGTATCCTTGACGATGCGGTCAAAGGCATCAACATCGGGGCCATTCGCGGTAAAGGGAACGCCGACGATATTGGCGCGATGGGCGCGCAAAAGTGCCTGAAAATTGAAATAGCACGGATCATCAATCAGGACAGTATTGCCCGGTTCGATCAGAAACCGGCAGAGCATATCAATTGCCTGTGTCCCAGAATCGGTCAAAAGGATCTGATCGGGGCTGGTATCAACGCCATAGGTCGCCATGCGCCGTGACAGCAATTGGCGCAAGGGGGCAAGGCCGAGCGGCGTTCCATAATCGGTCAGGGTTTCGGTGCTGGTGCGCGACAATGTGCGTAAGGCACGCCGGATCGATGTTTCGGGCATCCAGCTTGCCGGGAGCCAGCCACAGCCGGGCTTGAGCATGTCGGGCCGGGCATCAAGCGACTGGCGCGAGACCCAGAACGGATCAATGGCCCGATCCAGCTTGGGGCCGATCCGGGTGATCGAAAGCGGGGCGGTATGGGCGCAGACAAAAAATCCCGATCCGCGCCGTGACTGAATGACACCGTCGGCCACTAACCGGTCGTATGCTTCGACCACGGTGGAGTTTGACACCCCCATTTGCTGGGCGCAGGCCCGGATCGACGGCAAACGATCCCCCGACAACAGATTGCGTGCGCCAATGCGCTTGCGGATTGTCGTCATGACATGGGCGACAAGTGTCCCGCCATCGGTTGGTGCTTCAGCCCGATCAAATGTCACTGTAGTGCTCCTGTAATCAATACAGTTTGGTATAATTGTATTTGATTGTGTCTGGTGATCGCGCGACAGGCAAGCGAAAGATACGTCTTCAAATACAAGCGGAGGCGACGATGGCGATTGCAGTGGAACGGACAACGGGTGGCTGGCTTAGTGGGTTGATCGGGATTTTGATTTTTAGTGGATCACTTCCGGCAACCCGGATTGCGGTGATGGATTTTGATCCGCTTTTCCTGACCGTGGCGCGCGCGACAATCGCCGGGATGATTGCACTTGTGATTTTGCTGATGACCCGCACCGTCCGGCCAAAGAGGTCCGACTGGGGATCGCTTCTGGTGGTGGCGTTCGGGGTGGTTGTCGGCTTTCCGCTGTTAACGGCATTGGCGCTTGAGCATATTACATCGGCGCGGTCGATTGTGTTTATCGGGTTGCTGCCGCTGGCAACGGCGGTTTTTGGTTTGTTGCGCGGCGGGGAACGACCGCGTTCGGTGTTTTGGCTGTTTTCGATCCTTGGCAGTGCGCTTGTCGCCGGGTTTGCCGCGATTGGCAGTGATGCTGGTGCAATGCGCGGTGATCTTTATATGCTGGGTGCGATTGTTGTGTGCGGCCTGGGCTATGCCGAAGGCGGGAAATTGTCGCGCCATCTGGGCGGCTGGCAGGTGATCTGCTGGGCGTTGGTGATCTCGCTGGTTCCCATGGCGATCCTGTGTGCGGTTATGGTGCCAGACAGTTTTACCGAGATCAGCATGCCCGCGTGGCTTGGCCTTGGCTATGTCTCGGTCTTTAGCATGCTGATCGGGTTTTTCTTTTGGTATCGCGGGCTGGCTGCCGGTGGAATTGCCGCGGTTGGGCAGTTGCAATTGCTGCAACCGTTTTTTGGTTTGATGCTGGCGGCCCTTATTTTGGCGGAGCCTGTTGGTTGGGCGATGATTGCCGTAACGGTCGGGGTGGTGGCCTGTGTTGCCGGGGCGAAGCGATTTGCGCATTAGGGCGTTTAGCCGTCAGGGCGTGGGCGATAGCTACATGCCCGGTATATTTGCCTATTCGCTTGATATCGGCGGTGTGACTGGAAATTCGTCAAGTTGGGGCAGGTCAACCGGGATGACATCCGGCCAGTAGATTTCATGGATTTTCTGTATGAAGCCTTCCTTGTGCAGATCGCGCATGATTTTCACGATGCGGTCATGCTGCGCGATCAGGGATGATTTGCGCGAAAGGGCCATGTGGATGTCATTGTGAACATCTGATCTGAACGGGGCCTTGATGATGGCGTCTTGCATGTTGTTCTTGCGAATTTGGTAATCGGCGTTGGCATCCGATCCAACGATGGTGTCGATCCGGCCAACTTCGAGCATTCTCAGGATCAGGATTTCCGAACCGGCTTCATATTTTTCAAGCGATGGGTCGCTATCGAATGGTTCGAAATAGCGCGAATCAACCACCGAACCAATGGCAAGTCCGCGCAAATCATCATATTGCGTGATCGATGCCGGGCTTTGCTTGTTGACATAGAAGACCGGATTTACCCGGCTATAGGGCGGATAAATATATTGGGCGAATTTCGCCCGTTCGTCGGAATAGGCAAAGCTTGTCAGGACGTCGATCTCGCCAAGTTCAAGCATCTTAAGGCATCGGCGCCAAGGGCAGGGTTGGGATTTCAGTTTCAGCCCAAGCCGGTTTGCAACTTCGTGCAGTAACATCAGATCAATGCCCTGAATCCCGCCGTCTTCATCTTCTATTGCAAAAGGTTCCCATACCGAAAAGGCGGCAATCATTGTACCTTCCGCCTGTGATGCAGGTGCCTGATTGTCGTGGTCAGCCAGCGCAGGATGGGAAAACAGCAGGCACACGGCAATGGCGCACGCCCTGCGCAATGTTGTAATCACGGGTTTTCCAGTAATGTGGGATGACGCAGGTTTTGTTTTGATAATGTGCATGCGCTGGATTTTTCAGAGAAAAATTTTCAACTTCACATATTAGAATTTAAACTGGCATATCAAGGTATGTGACGGCAGGGTGGTTGTAATCTTAAGCCGGAATGTCATTGAGAACGAACACCATTTTAAGAAAGGCCGTGTGACCATGCGTTTATCCTATCGCGGGGTTAAGCCCACCATCGACGAAACCGCCTTTATTGCGCCCAATGCCACAATCATTGGTGATGTGGAGATAGGGGCCGAAACTGGCATCTGGTTTGGTTGTGTCATTCGCGGGGACGTGCATGAAATCCGTATTGGATCACGCACCAACATTCAGGACCTGACGATGGTTCATGTCGCCAAGGGAAAATTCGGGACATATATCGGCGATGATGTCACCATCGGACATGCCGCAATCATTCATGCCTGCACGCTTGAAGACAGAAGCTTTGTCGGTATGGGGGCAACCGTGATGGATGGCTGTGTTATTGAGCAGGGTGGGATGCTGGGCGCGAACGCATTGCTGGCGCCGGGAAAACGTATTCCTGCTGGTGAACTTTGGGCTGGTGTTCCTGCCCGTAAGGTGCGCGAACTGACCCAGGAAGAAATTGAGTTCTTTAAGGTGTCGGCTGATCGGTATGCCGATCTTGCACAGGAATACCGGGTGTCTATTCCACTCGACCTTGGGCAAGAAGACTGAGATGATCGATCCGGCCAGAAAACAACGTCAAAATCGTCCGCGCATAACAAAGTAATACGTCTGCAAAAACGGGGTGTGATTGGCCGTTGTAGGGGAACATGAATGAGAACTGTCTGGCACATTGTGCTTGGCGCATGGTTGTTGGTTGGCGCACAGATCGGTGGTGTGGCGACCGCCCAGACCGCATATCCTGCGCAGGCTGATTCCTGTGGGCAGACGTTAACTGTGCGGGTGGCGGAAACCTATTTTCCATTCAGTGTGAAAAATGACAACGGCGACCCGTCTGGTACTGATATCAAGTTCATTCGACAGATTTTGTCATCGATGGGATGTCGGTTCGAGTTTGTCTTCATGCCTTGGAAAAGGGCGCTTCACGGTATTGAAAATGGCGAACTTGATGTACTGCCGTCCGCATCAATGACCCCGGAACGTGAAGAATTTGCACGTTTTTCGCATCCCTACCGGAACGAGGTTTCCGGAATGGTTATTCGCAAAGGCGATATCGGGCGGTTTCCGCTGCAAACGGTCAATGATATTTTTCTGTACAATATGAAGCTTGGATATGTTCGGGGGGCGTATCGCGGTGCGTTGTTTGCAGCGTTTCTGGAAATGCCGGGGGCGGACACGCAGTTGATTGAGGTCAGCAAAGCCGAACACGGACTTAATCTGCTGTTGAATGGACGTATTGATGGGGTGGTCGGCAGTCCTGCGATAACCCTTGCATATGCGGATCAAGTCGGGTTCGCCGATCAGATAATGGCCCATCCGTTCAAATTTGGCGTAGACCCAATTCATTTGATGTATTCGAAGAAAAGTGTCTCGAAAGAACTGGTTGATCGCATCGATGTTGCACTTGATGCCGCCATTGAAACGCAGGCCTATAGAGATCATTACGGCATTGATGCGGTGACGGGAATGTCGGGAAACTAAATCATGGGTTTTCAGGTTTTGCGCGGTTGTGGGTGTAACAGGCACGATGTGCTTGCCTGCCGGGTGGTCATACGATAGCAAGACGGCAATCCTTCATAAGATAACTTTACCGTGCGCCACCACGCCCGGTCACAGGAAACGGAACCGGGATATGACTCGTTGGCAGGCAAACGCCGTAATTGTTTTTGTCGCCCTGATCTGGGGCACAACCTTTGTTGTTCAGCAAACCGGTATGGAAAACATCGGCCCGCAATATTTTACGGGTGTGCGGTTCCTGTTGGGGACATTGGCGGTATTGCCGTTTGCGTTACGTGATCTGCGTAAAATCAAACGCAGTGGCGGGGCGCTTTCGCGGCTTGATGTGTTTGGATTGGTGGCCACGGGCATTTCGATGTATCTGGCCAGCATTCTGCAGCAAATCGGCATCATTTCGACATCGGTAACCAATGCGGCCTTCCTGACGGCGTTTTATGTGCCGATGGTGCCGGTTTTGGCCTTTTTCGTTTTTCGGGCGCGTCCGCACTGGTCGGTTTGGCCGGGGGGCATGATGTGCGTTCTTGGCACTTATATGCTGAGCGGGGGTAACCTTTCGGCATTGGGTTCGGGCGATTTCTGGGTGATGGGCAGTGCGGTGTTCTGGGCGACACAGGTCGTTTTGATCGGTGTGATGGTCAATCGCACCAATGCCCCGGCACTGGTTGCCGCAACCCAGTTTTTCATTACCGGTATTCTGGGGATGGTGATGGGAGCCATGACCGAAACGTTCAGTTTTGCTGATATCTATAACGCCGGATTTGAAATCCTCTATGCCGGGATCATGTCGGCCGGGATTGCCTTTACCCTGCAGGCGGTGGCCCAGAATTATACCGAAGCCGCCGATGCCGCCATCATCATGAGTGCCGAGGCGGTATTTGCCGCCATTGCGGGCGCGTGGTTCCTTGGTGAACGCTTGGCACCGGCGGAATATGCCGGTTGCGGCGTTATTTTGGCAGCAATCGTTGGTGTTCAGCTGTTGCCAATGATGCGCCGCCGCCCACGCGTTGCGGTATAAAAGCAATCTGCCTTGATGTCGGGCGCATGTGCCTGATGCTGTCTTGCCATGGAGAGATGTTCATGCACGCATTGACTTTTATCAAAGTAGGGGGCAAATCTGGGGTGTAAATGAGTATCATTTACGATGCTGATATGCGCCGTTTCGCCCCGTTTTGCAGAAATTAAAAGTGCCCGCCATGCGTGTTTTAAAATGCCGTTGTTTCAAACAAGTCCGTTCCGGTTCGGCCGTCATGGCCGTTGCCATGGTAATGGCAGCAGGAATGGCTGGTGGCGCGCAGGGTTCTGAAACCACGACGCAGCAAGACTTCTTGCGTAAGCTTGTTGGCGATGCACATCGCGTTTCGGGCAACCCGACTGTGCGTGAAATTGCCGCAGCCACCGGTAGCCTGCAAGACAGCCCGTTTGAAGACCGGGCGGCATTGGGCGAGGCGCTTTATTTCGATGCCCGTCTTTCGGCCAACCGCACGCAAGCCTGTGCCACCTGTCACGATCCATCAACCGCGTTTCGCGATCCGCGATTTGATGTGGCGGACGGGGCGTTTTCACAAGGTGATGACGGTAAAAGCCTTGGTGACCGGAATGCGCCGATGGCGGCCTATGCGAAGTTTTCGCCGACATTCCATGTCCGCGAAGATGGTGTCGCCGTCGGGGGGCAGTTCTGGGATGGGCGTGTGGCTGATTTGGCCGAGCAGGCCGGTGGCCCGCCATTGAACCCGATTGAAATGGGCATGGCTGATAAGCAAACCCTGATCGCACGGTTGCGTGATGATGAAGATTACTTTGCCGGGTTCAAGGCGCTGTTTGGCGATGATGTCTGGTCAGATGATGATGCGGCCTATCGTGCGATGACGCAGGCCATTGCCGCGTTTGAGGAAACCGATGAATTCGCCCCGTTCGACAGTAAATATGACCGGTTCCTGCGCGGCGAGTACAAAATGACGCCGCAGGAAGAGCTCGGTCGGGTGTTGTTTTTTTCGCAGCAGTTTACCAACTGCAATACCTGCCACATGCTAAAAACCAGCCCAACGGCAGAGGGCGAAACCTTCACCAATTACGAATTCCACAACATCGGCGTGCCGCGCAATGTTGCCACACGCGGCGCCAATGACAAGGATGTTGCTTTTACCGATAACGGGTTGCTGGATAACCCGGCGATTGAGGATGCGGGGTATCGTGGCAAATACAAAACTCCGTCATTGCGCAACGTGGCGGTAACCGGCCCTTATATGCATAACGGCGTGTTTTCCGATCTTTCTACCGTCGTGCGGTTCTACAACAAGTACAACAGCCGCGCGAAAGCCAACCAGACCAACCCCGAAACGGGTAAGCCGTGGGGCGATGCGGAAGTGGTCGATACGATTTCACTGACCGAGCTTGAGCAGGGCGATGCGCTTGATAGCAAACGCATCAATGCGATTGTCGCGTTTTTAAAAACGCTAACCGATGCGCGCTATGAGCCCCTTCTGGCAAATCAGGAAGAACAAGCGGCAAAGAACTGATTTTAATTGGTTTTAAGCGTCTCAATCACCGCACTTTGCGCCAGGTCACCAAATCCGTCTGATGTCGCCTTTGTAAAGACATCCGATGCCGCCCGGCCAACGGGCAGGGACATTCCCATGTCGGTTGCCAGTTGCATGGCATAGCTTGCATCTTTGGCGCGCAGGCCCGTGGTAAAGTGAATGCCTTCGTGATGGTTGCCGCTGACCATGCCGGGAACTGTAATTTTGCCTGACATGCTGGCGTTTGCACCATTGGCGAATGTTTCCGCGACCAAATCACCATCCAGACCAGCCTTTTGCGCAACCGCGACCAGTTCGGCGGCCGCGGCGATATGCACCGCGCCAAGAAGGTTGTGCATCAGTTTATACACCGTGCCCGATCCAATCGGGCCGAAATGAACAATCTGTTTGCCGACGGCATTCATGAATGGCCGGGCGCGATCAAGAACCGCATCATTCGCCCCGATCAGAAAGACGGTGTTGCCGGCTTGAATGTCGGCCGGAACGCCGGTTACGGGCGCGTCGATATAGGCGCAGCCTGCTGCTGTGATCTTTGCGGAAAGTTCCAGAACGAAACCATGCGACAGGGTGGAACATTCAATCGCCAGTGTTTCGGGTTTCATGGCCGAAAGTGCACCGTCAACGCCCAGCCAGACGGCCTCTGCACCGCTGTCATCGGCCATAAAGGAGATTACGACATCGGCATTGCGCACCGCATCGGCCGGTGTGGCGCAGGCTTTGGCCCCCAAGGCAACAAGCGGTTCGGTTTTAGCCGTGCTTCGGTTCCAGACTTGAACAGCATAACCCTGTTCAAGGGAACGGATGATCATTGCCGATGCCATGCGGCCAGTTCCTAGAAATCCGATCATTTGGGTCATGATGTGGTTTATCCTGTATTCTACATTATGCAATTTGCGCGGTATCTTGCGATTGGCGATGCCACAATTTGCCATGAATGTACCATGCCAAGCCCTTGAATAAAGGTGATTGTGATGATGGCAGTCCAAAACAGGGAAATGACGTGATCGGTATCAGAACTTCTTTTTCGATGATTTTCGCGATGGCGGTAACGCTATGGCCATTTGCGGCATCGGCCGATTTTAGGAAAAGCGACTTAAAGGCAGATCCCAGCGGCCAGTTTTATTGCGACGAGACGATGGACTGGTGTTTTGGTCTTGCCCAGAAACCCAGTAACGCCGGCGAGGGGCACACACCGCTTCTTCTTGTCCTACGTGCGGGCAAAGAGGTGACGCGTCAGGAAATCATTCTGGGCAAAAGTCGGGATGACGACAGGGGCGGTTGGCGCAAGACCGGCATTTGGCCGCACCGGTTTCATGATCCGCAACGTCGTGGTGCGTTTCTTATGGGAATTGTGACGACCACGACGGTTGGATATTCAGGCGGTGGCGCATCTGTTGCGATGCTGTCACTCATTCGGGTGGACCCGACGTCGGGAAATAACCCGACAGGAACGCCGCCCGTACTTGGCATGGTTGCAACGGTTCCACTGGAAGCATCCAAAATGATCCGGGCCTGCTTTAGCGAACAGGATGTGATCGACCGTCATCAGGTTTGCCATGATGAATATGATTTTGAAGCCAGCATTACGCCGGTATCGGACGTTGGCGCGCAGGTTGGTGACGATGACGCGGGGCAGGGCAACATGCCGTCGCTTCAGTATGTTGTACGGGCAAGCCGGTTCCCGCCAAACGCTGATCTTGGCACGGACTCAAGTGTCCGACCGCCTTTGAACAAGCAGGAAATGGTACGTGCACCTGACCTTGCCTGTAGTTTTGATGCGGTTTTCAGGTTTGACCGCAAGGCACAATTATATGAAACGGATCTTCCGATTGAAGGGTGTGAAACCTATTTGATCCCATGAAAAAGACGCGCTGTTATGGATACAGCGCGTCTTTTTGTGTGCCTGAAAAGGTTGTGGGCTTTAAGACAAGCGCACTTTGACGTAATCGCCCGGTGCCGGGCCAAGGACCTTGAGCTTGCCGTCGCCGGGTTTGCGCGCATCGACTTTGCCACCCGATCGACGACTGATCCAGTTTTGCCAGTCAGTCCACCATGATCCGTCGTGCTGGGTGGCTTTGGCGATCCAGTCATCAGGATTTTCCGGGGTGCGGTTATAGGTCCAATAGCAATATTTCTTGGCCGCAGGCGGATTGACCACACCGGCAATATGACCTGATGCCGACAGGACGAATTTGACTTGACCGGACATCAGTTGCGTTCCGGCATAGGTTGCCTGCCAAGGGGCGATATGGTCTTCGCGGGTGGACAGGAAATAGACCGGGATTTTGATGTCGCGCAGGTCAATCGGCTCGCCCAGAATTGAAATTCCGCCGGGTTCACGCAGCAGGTTTTTATTGTACATATTGCGCATATAAAAACTGTGCATGGCCTTTGGCATGCGGGTGGAATCGGAATTCCAATACAGCAGGTCGAACGGGAAGGGGTCTTTGCCCAGCATGTAGTTGTTGACGACAAACGACCAGATCAGGTCATTGGCACGCAACATGTTAAACGACATCGACATGTCCCGCCCATCAAGATAGCCCTCCTTGGACATCTTGTTTTCGAGACTTTTGATCTGTTCATCATCGACAAAGACCGACAATTCACCCGATTTTTCAAAATCCATCAGGGTGGTGAAGAATGTCGCTGATTTAATCCGGTCATCCCCGGTTTTCGCCATATAGGCAAGCGTGGAGCTTAGCAGCGTCCCACCAAGACAATAGCCAATCGCGTTGACGTCGCTTTCACCTGTTGCTTTTTCAATCATGTCCAAAGCCGCAAGTACGCCGTCCTTGGCATAATCTTCAAAGCTTTTTTCGGCCAGTTCGCTGTCGGGGTTGACCCATGACAGGACAAACACGGTGTGTCCCTGGTCGACAGCCCATTTGATGAAGGAATTTTCCGGGCGCAGATCAAGAATGTAATATTTGTTGATCCATGGCGGCACGATCATAAGCGGGCGTTTGGCGACCTTATCGGTGCTTGGCGTATATTGTTGCAACTCCATCAAGGGGGTTTTGCCGACGACCGATCCTTCGCTGGTGGCGACGTTTTCGCCAATCTTGAACGCATCAAGGTCCGTCATGCGGATTTGCAGTTTGCCCTTGCCACGTTCAAGGTCGCCCAGAAGATTCTGAAGCCCCTTAAGCAAATTCTCGCCGCCACTTTCGATGGTGGTGCGCAGAACTTCCGGGTTGGTCATCAGGAAGTTGGTCGGCGAAATCGCATCGGCAAACTGGCGGGTATAAAATTCGACCTTCTGGGCTGTTTTGTCATCCAGACCGTCGACGTCATGGACAAGATTTTGCATCCATTGCGATGACAGAAGGTAGGACTGTTTGATGTAGTCAAAGACTTCATTATTTTCCCACGCTTCGTCACGGAATCGACGATCCCCGCGCAGCGGTGACGCCACAGGTTCGGATTCTTCGCCCATCATGCGCAGCGTTGTGTTATGCCACAGCATATAATATTGCTGCCACAAATCCATTTGCGCCTCGACCAATTTGGTCGGGTTTTGCATGATCTGGCTGGTTAATTCGACAAAGGCCGAGCCGATATTAAGGGGGTCAGGATCAGAAATTTCAGGGTCTTCAGCCTGTTTTGCGAGGAAGTCTGCGACAAGTCGTTGACTTCTTTCGGCAATTTCTGCCATTGCTTCTGACAGTTTTTCGGGGTCCGGGTGATTGAGTTCAGTTTCTTTGGCCTGTTGATCGCTCATGGGGCATTCCCTTATGATACCGCGATGGATAGGGCGTAACACAAAAACGTGGTAAGCATCTTTGCAATATCGCAAGACTTTTTACGTTTTATGTTCCGGCTATCCATTTGGCGCGCCGGGTTGAAACTCTGCTTGATCACAAGCTAATCATGGTCTTAGCCTAGCTTGCCGGTATGGGGTAGTACAAGAATTATAAGGTGACGTTTTGCAGGCTTATTCAACGCAGGCGTCATCAAACCAAAGTTTGGAGCAGCGAAAACAAATGGGCGTTCTGAAATCGACGACAGGGCAGTGGTCGTGGCAGGAGACTGCAAGGGGGAAGCTGCGGCTATTGCTGCAGACCGGTTCTGCGCTGGCGGTGGTCATGACACTGGGCGCCTGTTCTTCGGTTCCTGATGCGATCAATCCGGTGGAGTGGGGCAAATCCGTTGGTGATATGTTCGACGGCGAAGGCGATGAAACCGCCAAGTCCGAAGAAGCCATTCCCGGTGAAGACGGCGAATATCCGAGCCTGTCAGATACGCCGGCCAAACCCATTGTCACCGGCGATCAAGAGCGCGATGCCCTGATTGCGGGCCTTGCTGCGGATCGCACCAATGCGCAATATACCCAAGGGGGCCGTCGTCAGACGTCTGATCCGGTCAATGCGTTGCAGTCTGCACCAGAAGTTTCTGCATCTGAACCCGTCATCCAGCCAGCACCCACCACCCCGGTGAGCAGCAGTGCGATGGCTGATACGACCAGTGCGGCGACAACCAGTGCCACCAAAACAACGACGGCTGCGACCAGTGGCGTTACATCGGCAAAGTCCGGGTCGAAAATCGCCGACGAGTGGTCGGCAAAGTCACCAACCTCCGGCCCGGTGCCAACCCCGGAAGCTGCACCTGATCGTCCGGCTGTTGTGGCGGGTGCCGCAGCAGGGGCTGCTGCAGGTGCCGCATCAACCGCCAGTGAGCGTGAGGACGAGCAGTTGGCCGCCTATGAGGCAGCACAGGCCGCAGAGGCCGGTACCACAGCCGCGCCACAACAATCAAGCGCACCCGCACCGTCGTCTGGTGATCCGGTGATGGATCAGTATCAGCGTCGCCTTGCCGAAGGTCAGGGCCAGTTTGCCAATGAACCGGCGGCATCGTATGCACCAGTTGGTCAGGGTGAGGACTTTGACTATTCGATGTATTCGGACAATGGCGCGGTCACTGTCGATGAAAGCCAGTTTGGCGGTTCCGATCCGGTTTATGGTGGCGACACCATGACAATGGATATGTCGGAAACCAACGACATGCTGGCATCCCGCCTTGGCGTGCGGTCGATCAATCAGACAGGGCCGTCGGTCAATGGTGTTCAGATTGCACAAATCCAGTTTGGCCATGGTTCATCAAACCTTGGCGGCAGTGATGGCAATGTCCTGCAACAGGTTGCCACTACCTGGCAGCAGACTGGCGGCGCCATTCGTGTGATTGGCCATGCGTCAATGCGAACCGCAAACATGAGCCTTGAAGAACATATGCAGGCAAACCGCCACGTTTCTGAAAAACGTGCGTCGGCAGTTGTGTCACGCCTGTTGTCACTCGGCGTTAATCCAGGCGTGATCTTTGTTGGGGCCGACGGCTCGGCTGATCCGCGGTATTACGAAGGTGTTCCGGCCGGTGAGGCGGGCAACCGTCGCGTTGAGATCTTCCTCGATTACTGATCGCGACTTTAAAAGTATCACCTGATCGAACAGAGGTTCGTAGGGTGGACTGAACGAATATCATCAGCGCGGAAGGGCATGCCTTTCCGCGCTGATGTTGTTTCAGGGGGCTGGATGTGCCCGGTTTTGAATTTAAGCACGGTTCAAGTGCATTAATTCGTTGAGTCATTATCCCAGAAAAGGTAAATCCTTCGAATTGTACGCTGTGAAGCGCCTTTTTTAGGTGCCTCCACGCAATTTTCGTAAATTCGAGGATGTGCTTTTCGCATAAAATTCGAAAATCGCCAATTTGATGAGGATGTAGGATAATGTCCCAAGACTTCCACCGCATAAAACGTCTCCCGCCCTATGTATTCGCAGAAGTAAATGCGATGAAGGCGGCGGCACGGCGCGCGGGTGAGGACATTATTGATTTCGGCATGGGCAACCCGGACCCGGCCACCCCACAGCATATTGTCGATAAACTGGTCGAAACGGTTCAGAATCCACGCACCCATGGTTATTCCATGTCACGCGGCATTCCCGGCCTGCGTAAGGCATTGGCGGCCTATTATGGTCGTCGTTTCGGGGTGGATATTGACCCGGAAACCGAAACTGTCGTGACCCTTGGCTCCAAGGAAGGGCTTGCCAATCTGGCGGCTGCGATCACAAGCCCCGGCGATATCTTTTTGGTGCCCAACCCGTCCTATCCGATCCATGCCTTTGGTTTTATCATTGCCGGTGCCGCATTGCGCCACATCCCGATTGGCCATGATGATCAGGGCACATTCAGCACCGAAAGTTTCATGGAACAGCTGCACCGCGCGGTAAAGCACTCTGTGCCAAAGCCAAGTGCGGTTGTGTTGAACTTCCCGGCCAACCCAACGTCACTTGTGGTTGATTTGGCGTTTTATCAGGAAGTGGTCGATTTCTGCCGTAAGCATGAAATCTATGTCCTGTCTGATATTGCCTATTCCGAGATTTATTTTGATGGCAATCCGCCGCCCTCGATCCTGCAATGCAAGGGGGCCAAGGATATCGCCGTTGAATTCTATTCGCTTTCGAAAACCTATTCGATGGCCGGCTGGCGTATCGGGTTTGCCACGGGCAATAAAAAGCTGATCAACGCCCTGACGCGGATTAAGTCATATCTGGATTACGGTGCGTTTACCCCGGTTCAGGTGGCGGCAACCGCCGCCCTTAATGGCCCGCAGGATTGTGTTGAGGAATTCCGCAATCTGTACCGTGAACGCCGCGATATCTTTATCGAGGGTGCATTAAGTGCAGGCTGGGAAATCCCAAGCCCGGCGGCCACCATGTTTGCATGGGCCCCGATCCCTGATGCCTTTGCCGAACTCGGATCACTTGATTTTTCCAAGTTGCTTTTGCAGGAAGCCGGCGTTGCAGTGGCACCGGGGCTTGGCTTTGGCGAGTATGGCGATCGTCATGTTCGGATTGCACTGGTGGAAAACAAACACCGTATCCGGCAGGCCAACCGGAACATCAAACAGTTCTTTTCCAAGTGCCCCGATGCAGATTCTGCACGTGAACTGTTGAAGAAATCTGTCTGATATCTCATAAAGCATTCTGTGTTTCGCCCGGGACATGTCCCGGGCGTTACTTTGTCAGGATGCAGCACGCATGAAATGATGCGGTTTGTGTCCTTGCGGATTAAACCACGGGCTTAGGAGTTATCGTGAAAGACGTCGTTAAAATCGGTGTGGCAGGCCTCGGTACGGTCGGTGCCGGAACCGTTAAACTGCTGAGTGAACATCGCGACATTCTGACCGACCGTTCGGGTCGCCAGATTGTTGTTACAGCGGTATCGGCGCGTGATCGAACTCGCGATCGTGGTTTTTCAACTGACGGTCTGACCTGGTATGAAGATGCCCGTGATTTGGCCGCCGACAAAGATATCGACATTCTGGTCGAACTGATCGGTGGATCAGACGGCATTGCCTATGACGTGTGCAAGGCCGCCCTTGAAAACGGTAAACATGTTGTCACCGCCAATAAGGCGCTGATCGCGCTTAAGGGTGCTGAGCTGGCCCAGATTGCCGATGCCAACAAAGTCACCATTGCTTATGAAGCAGCGGTTGCTGGCGGTATCCCGGTGGTCAAGGCGCTTCGCGAAGGTTTGGCAGGGAATGCCATTTCGCGCGTCACCGGCATCCTGAACGGGACCTGTAACTTCATCCTGACCACCATGCGTGAGCAGGGCCGTGATTTTGCCGACGTTCTGGCCGAGGCGCAAAAACTTGGTTATGCCGAGTCTGATCCGACCTTTGACGTTGATGGCATTGATGCCGCGCACAAGCTGGCCATCCTTGCCAGTTTGGCATTCGGAGTTGAGGTTGACTTCGATGCGGTCGCGGTTGAAGGCATTCGCAGTGTTTCGGCCCTTGATATTCAACTGGCCGAAGAACTTGGATATCGCATCAAGCTTTTAGGGATCGCCAAGCAGACGCCAGAAGGCATTGAGCAGCGCGTATCGCCCGTAATGGTGGACCGTTCAACACAGATTTCCAAGGTCGAAGGCGTGTTTAATGCCGTCGCCCTTGAAGGCGATTATGTCGGCCCGGTTGTCCTGCAGGGACGCGGGGCGGGTGAGCGCCCGACCGCATCCGCCGTTGTTGCCGATATTGTCGATATCGCAGCGGGCCGCACTGCACCGGTGTTTGGTGTTCCCGCTGAACGGCTGAAGAAAAACGTGCGTGCGTCGCTCGAAAAGCATGTCGGTGCCTATTACCTGCGTCTGATGGTCTGGGATCGTCCCGGGGTTATGGCAAAGGTGACCGCGACCCTTGCCCAGCACGGTGTTTCGATGGCCTCCATGATCCAGCATGGCCGGGCTGAAACCGAAGGTGGTGTTGTGCCCGTCGTGATTGTTGCGCATGAGACAACCGAAGCCGCAATGTCGGGGGCGGTCGAAGACATCGCAGCGTTTGAAAGCAATTCGCAGCCGCCGGTTCTGATGCGGATTGAAAGTTTCGCATCTTAATAAAACAAACAAGATATAAACGCCTCGTACCTGTCAAGATGCGGGGCGTTGTTGCAGCAGGCCGTTTGACTGATATGATCACGCGGGTTCGCGTGGCTTGAGGCAACTGTCATAGAAAACCTGTAGAAAGACATATTTCGATCAAGGTTTCGCGCCACTGTAGGATTTTACAGTTAGACCCCCGGTCAGTGGGGGAATGCGGAAAAGACAAGAACAATAAAGCAAGACAACAACGAGACAGGGCCCCCAGACCCTGCACCACGAAACAAGGAAGACAAAATGGATCGAAATCTCGCGCTTGAAACCGTCCGGGTTACCGAGGCCGCAGCACTGGCGTGCTCTGGCCTGATGGGACGTGGCGATGAAAAGGCTGCTGATCAGGCGGCTGTTGATGCGATGCGTAATGCGCTTAACAGCATGGACATCAGAGGCACGGTCGTCATCGGTGAAGGTGAACGCGATGAAGCCCCGATGCTGTTCATTGGCGAAGAAGTTGGTTCGGGCGAGGGCCCGGAAATCGACATCGCGCTTGATCCGCTTGAGGGCACGACCATCTGTGCGACCGGCGGGCCGAACTCTTTGGCGGTTGTTGCCATGGCGGAAAAGGGCGGCTTTTTGAACGCGCCTGACACCTATATGGAAAAAATCGCCGTTGGTGGTGGTTTGCCAGACGATGTTGTTGATCTTGATGCATCCCCGGCCGAAAACCTGAAAAACCTTGCATCGGCCAAGGGCTGTGCGGTTGCTGATCTTGTGGTTTGTATCCTTGATCGTCCACGCCATCAGGACATCATTGCCAAAACCCGCGAAGCAGGTGCACGCATCATGTTGATTGGCGACGGGGATGTCGCCGGTGTGATCGCGACCTCGCAGAAAACATCGGGCATTGATCTTTATATGGGCACTGGTGGCGCACCTGAAGGTGTTCTTGCCGCAGCAGCCCTTCGCTGTATCGGTGGTCAGTTTCAGGGTCGTCTTGTTTTCCGCAATGACGATGAAATTGCACGTGCGAAAAAATGGGGTATCGAAGACCTTAACCGCAAATACAAGCTTGGCGAACTGGCCAAGGGCAATGTGATGTTTGCCGCCACGGGCGTTACCGATGGTGCAATGTTGCGCGGGGTGCGCCGTTTTGCCAATGGTGCGGAAACCGAAAGCATCGTGATGCGCAGCCAGTCAGGCACCGTGCGTTATGTCCGCGCGGTTCACGATTTCAGCCGGAAAGTCTGGTACAAATAAGCGCCATATTTTCGCAATGGTCAAAAGGGAGTGCCGCGCACTCCCTTTTGTCGTTATACCAGTATTCTAATCGCTTGCAGGGCAGGGCGGTCTGGGTTACATCCTGCGCCCCTTCAAAACATAAAAAACGCCGGAGCCCGCCAAATGTCGGAAATTATTGCGCTTGATTTTGGGACGACCAATTCCGTTTTGGCGGTGGCCGACAGTGCGGGCAATGTGCAATCGGCAAAGTTCGAAGTCGGGGCCAACAGTTTTGATACCTACCGCACCATCCTGTATTTCTGGGAAGAACAGGAACTGACCGCGCCGGGCGCACCAACCCATATGCAAAGCCGGTCGGGCCCGTTTGCAATTGCAGAATATCTTCGTGAAAGTCACGATTGCCGCCTGATCCAGTCGATGAAGTCATACCTTGCATCCAAGGATTTTGACGGCACGGATATCTTTGGCACGACCTATTCGATCGAAGATTTGATCGCGACGTTCCTGACCCAGATCCATCATTTCGCACAGCACAGCCTTGGCTGGTTGGGACAGCGGGTGATTTCCGGGCGCCCGGTGGCCTTTGCCGGGAGTAACCCGGACAATGATTTTGCCGAAATGCGTCTACGCAGTGCTTATGAACAGGCCGGGTTTGACGTTGAGGCCATGGTGTTTGAACCCTTGGCAGCGTCCTATTATTACGGGCGGGAACTTGAAAAGGCCGAAACCGTTCTGGTCGCCGACTTTGGCGGTGGGACGAGTGACTTTTCACTGATCCGCTTTACGCCCGGTCTTGGTATGCGCGGCGTGCAACCATTGGCCCATACCGGCCTTGGCGTTGCGGGCGACCGGTTTGATTACCGCATCATCCAAAAGGCCGTCTGGCCGCGCCTTGGTTTTGGTTCTGACTATAAATCAATGGGTGCGACGTTGCCCGTGCCGCGCCAATATTACACCGCCTTTTCACGCTGGCACGAACTCGCCATGATGAACCAGCCCAAAACCATCAATGAAATCAAAAGTCTGATCCGCTCGGCGACCAAGCCCGATGATATCGAGGATCTGGTAGCGATCATTGAAGAAGAAATGGGTTTCCACCTGTATCAAACCGTGTCGAAAGCCAAGGCAGAACTGTCTGACAACGACAGCGCCTTACTGCAATTTTGCCACGGTGGCGTGGAAATAGAAGAGCGCCTGACGCGGGCTGATTTTGAGGCTGCGATTGCGCCTGACATGGCCGAGATTGAGATCGCAGCCAAACACTGCCTTGATCAGGCAGGCTTAAAAGCCGGTGACGTGTCCAAGGTGTTTATGACCGGCGGCACATCCTATGTTCCAGCAGTACGCAAAATGTTTGAAGACGGCTTTGGCAAGGACCGCATCGAAATCGGCCAGCCGTTCCTGTCGGTCGCCCATGGCCTTGCGCTGATCGCGGCGGATGAGGGGATTGTTTGATTAAAACCCTGCAAGTCGGCAGGCTTTTTATGAACAAGAAAAATCCCCGCCACACTGGATTTGCAAAAGCACGACAGCTGCGAAAAATAGGCCAACAGCCAAGCCGCTTAACGCATAAAGCCAGATCGAAAGCGGATGGCGTTTTAACACCCATGGCAGGATGCCACCCATAAGACACAGGGCCGGGAAGGCCAGAAGGCTGTAAAACATCATCTGGGTGATGGGATTATTTTCTGATCCCGGTGCATCAAACATCATTGGCGACATCATCACCATCGGCAGCGACAGAAGCGCGCCGAGGATGGAGATGATCGTCAAGGTGATCCGAAGGCCTTTTTTGTGAGTCATTGCGCGTATCCAATTCTTGTTATGCCGTCAGTTTGCACAGCTTGCGGTGTTCTTCAAGTCCGGTAATGAATGGCAAAGATTGTCAATAAATTTGACATTCTTTGCCATCAGACATTATTTTATTATCGAGCCAAGGAGGAATTGTTATGGCGACCATGAATGTTTCCTTGCCTGATTTGATGAAGGAATGGGTTGAATATCGTGCAGATAGCGGTCGATACAGCAACGCAAGCGATTATGTGCGTGACCTGATACGCAAAGATCAAGAGCGCCAGAAAGCAATTGAGGTGTTGCAAGCTGCAATAACCGAAGGTGTTGAAAGCGGTGCACCCCAGGCGTTCGATGCCGACGAATTTAAATTGAGAATGCGTAGCCGCCATGTCGTCCGCTAGGTCGACGTGCTATTTGCTGTCACCAGCGGCGCTGGATGACCTTGATGACGCTTGGCGCTATACGACAGAGAATTGGTCACTTGATCAGGCGGATGCCTATATTGATGGGTTGGTTGAGGTGTTTGATACCATCGTCGCGATGCCAAATATTGCACGAGAACGGCCGGAGTTCTCACCGCCGGTCCATATTCACAGCCATCAAAGCCATCTTGTTGTTTATACAGCCGAACGCGAGCAGATTGTAATTTTGCGTGTTCTTGGTGGGCAACAAGACTGGCAGGAAATCTTGCGTGCGACTGAGCATTGATCCAAAACGTGACAATGTCGCACAACTGATATTTTCCACCATGCGCAATCGCCCTTTCTTTTCAGGTGGTTCGACCACATCTATTTGCCAATGTAACGGACACGGTCGGCAACGGCATGCGAAGGTCCGCATTTGAAATCAGGGAGAACAACCGATGAGTATGGAAAGTGACACGCATGTCATTGAACGGCTAACCGGGCAAATCGTGCCCGCACTTCCCTTGCCGGCAACAAACGGGCCGTCGGTTGATTTGTCCGTCCTTTCCGGGCGCACGGTTGTCTATGCCTATCCACGGACCGCCGAACCGGGAACACCATCTCCCGCCGGGTGGGACCAAATTCCCGGGGCCAAGGGCTGCACGCCGCAATCCTGCTCGTTCCGCGATCACGCCAAAGAACTGGCTGGCGTTGGTGTCACCAACCTGTTTGGGCTTTCAAGCCAGAGTACGCAATACCAGCAAGAAGCGGGCGAGCGTCTTCATTTGCCGTTTGCGTTGTTGTCGGATGCCGATCATCGGTTCAAGGAGGCCATGGCAATGCCCGACTTTGAGGTCGAAGGTATGCGGCTGTTCAAGCGTCTGACGATGGTTCTGGACGATGGCAAAATTACCAAGGTGTTCTATCCGGTTTCGGAACCTGCACATGATGCCGACAACGTTTTGAAATGGTGTCGGGACAATCCGTCAGCCTGATCTTTGACGCATGGGCGGTTATCATGGTTGGCGGATTTCACCATTGTTCGGGCCGAACTGTACGTGCCGAAAAATTATCCAGTTTAAGCTGACCCAAGATTGCGCTATTTCATGGGCATGACAGATCATGCGTTTGAAAAGACTTTTATGGGGATCGAACGATCCGCGACCGGAAAATGGTGGCGCGAACGCGATCTGGATGAGCGGCTTGGCATTACCATTGCCCAACGGTTCGGGGTGCCCGAAATTGTCGGGCGTGTCATGGCGTCGCGGGGCATTGGCCTTGATGACGCCGAAAGTTTCCTGTCCCCCACTTTACGCGATTTGATGCCCGATCCTTCCTCATTAAAGGATATGGACAAGGCCGCATCGCGTATTGCCGATGCGATTGAAGCGGGCGAAAAGCTTGCCATTTTTGGCGATTATGACGTTGATGGTGCGACCAGCACTGCGCTTTTAAAACGGTTTTTCCGTGCCCTTGGCGCCGATGCGCCCGTCCATATTCCCGACCGTATGAAAGAGGGCTATGGCCCCAATGCCCCGGCATTGCTGGAGCTGCAGCGCAACGGTGCTAATCTGATCCTGACCGTAGATTGCGGCGTGACGGCCTATGCGCCACTGCAAGAAGCCAAGGATGCCGGGATCGAGATCATTGTGGTCGATCACCACGCGGCAGAACCGGAATTGCCGCCTGCGGTCGCGGTGGTGAACCCCAATCGACTGGATGACGAAAGCGGTCTTGGTAATCTGTGTGCGGCAGGTGTGGCGTTTTTACTGTGTGTCGCGATTTTGCGCGAAGTGCGCAGTCGCGGCTGGCTCGAAAAAGCCGGACTGCGTGCGCCGGATTTGCGTAACTGGCTTGATCTGGTGGCGTTGGGCACGGTGTGTGATGTTGTGCCGCTGCGTGGACTGAATCGTGCCTTTGTCACACAGGGGATCAAGGTCATGCGTCATCGATCCAATGTCGGCATGACGGCATTGGCCGATATTGCTGGGGTGAATGAAACGCCAAGTGCCTATCACCTTGGGTTTGTTCTGGGGCCGCGTGTGAACGCCGGTGGGCGCGTTGGCGAAAGTTTCCTCGGTACGACCCTTCTTTCGGGCGAAAACCCCGCAGAGGCGCAGGATATCGCCCGAAAGCTTGATGAATATAACCGTGAGCGCAAAGCGATTGAGGATATCGTCCTTGATCAGGCAATTAGTGCCGCCGAAGGCAAATCAAAAGTCGGCTCGATGGTGCTGGTCGGTGGTGAGGATTGGCACCCCGGCGTGATTGGCATTGTCGCAAGCAGGCTTAAGGACCGGTATCACGTGCCATCCTTGGTGATGGGGATGGTTGACGGGGTTTATAAGGGGTCGGCGCGATCGGTGCGCGGCATTGACCTTGGGGCGGCGATTATTGCTGCGCGCCAGTCGGGTCTTCTGATCAACGGCGGTGGGCACGGCATGGCAGCGGGCTTTACGCTTGAGCCGGAAAAGCGCGATGCATTTGAAGCATTCCTTGAAGAACGCTTTGCCAAGATCATTGCCGAAAACGATATTCGCCCGACCATCACGGTTGATGGGGCACTTCATGCCGCAGGCGCGACGCTTGATCTGGTTGAGGCGCTTGAAAATCTGGGGCCGTTTGGGGCGGGCAATGCTGAACCCCGATTTGTCTTTGTCGATTGCCGGGTGATCAAGGCCGATGTGGTCGGGGCTGATCATGTGCGCTGTATCCTGACCGGGGCGAACGGCAAGGGACGGCTTAAGGCCATCGCATTTCGGTGCCTTGATAATGATATGGGCCAGACGCTTATCAAGCATGGTGGGCGTCCGTTGCATATTCTTGGTCATTTGCGCCGTGATAGCTGGCAAGGGCGCGAAGGCGTTCAGTTGATGATTGATGATGTGTCCCTTCCTGTGTGATCGTGAAGTCTTGGTGGGGGCGCAAAACCCTGATATATTAAGAGGATAAATCGTCATGTTGCGTGAAATTCGTGGCTCATATGTGCTGAAATAGCATTAAAAGCGAGTATCCTTGTTGATCCTTTCTGGCAAACCTCAGGCCCCTCAGACAAGCCGACTTTGCCGCAACAATCCTGTTTTGCGTCGATGTTGTGGGGGCTTGTTGAGGGTTTTGATGACTGCGACGGTTGTGGTGGTGACGGGAACCATTGGTCAGGCGGGGCCGCTTGATGGTTTGGACCCGTCCGATTTGCAAAAAGCGCGGAACGTCACACTCGTCACCGAAGAATATCCACCGTATAATTTTATCGAATCAGGTCAATTGCGCGGGGTTGGTGCCGATGTGGTGCAGGCCATGGCCTTGGCCATCGGTTATCATAAGGAAATAGAGGTTCTGCCGTGGAAGCGCGTACTTCTGCGTCTTGAGGATGAGGCGGAGCTTGGTGGATTTTCCATGACGCGCACCGCGCAGCGTGAAGAACAGTATGCCTGGGTTGGCCCGATTGTTAAGGCCAGTGTCGGGATGTACCAATTGGTGGGGCGAATTCCACCTTTGCGCTCGATTGAGGGGCTGCGCCATGTTGAAGCAATTGGCGTGCAGGCGGGCGGTGCGCATGAGCAGGCATTGCGTACATATGGTTTTGAGAATCTTGAACCGATCTACAATCAGGGCAGTAGCATCCAGATGCTTGCAGCGGGCCGGATTGATCTTCTGGTTTCCTCGGACATTGAACTTTTTGAGCAGCTGAACAAAACAGCCCTTACGCGAGAAGACCTTGAATTGGTCTATAGCTTTGGCCGTGGTGATCTTTATCTGGCTTTTTCAAAACAAATATCGGCATCTGCCCTGCAGGTGTGGCAGTCGGCCTATGATCATATTGTCGAAAACGGGGAGTTTGGTCGTATCATGGCAAAACACGGCGTGATGGACGATCAGCATCCGCTGCTTGAAGGTGATCTGTCTATCGGGCAGTAAGGAATAAGCAACGCATATTTGCCCTGTGCGGCAAAGACTTGCCGTAATCTCAAGATGGGATTATGCCAGACGCATCATGACACAGCACCCCACGACGCCATCCTCATCTTCTTCTCACGGTCTCAAAGCTTTTTTGACGGTTTTGATCCCGATCCTCTTGGCATTTTCACTCAGCCAGTTCTTCAGATCCGCTCAGGCGCTTCTTGCCGAACCGCTGCGTGCAGAGCTTACGGTTTCGCCAGAACAGCTTGGTCTGATTTCCGGTAGTTTCCATTTTGCCTTTGCCCTGATGCAAATTCCGGTTGGCGTGATGCTGGACCGTTATGGCCCGCGGTTGACCAACGGTTGCCTGATGTTGGCAACGGTGGTTGGCGTTTTGATTTTTGCCAATGCACAAAGCGTTGTCGGATTGATGATCGGGCAGGCGGTGATTGGACTAGGGTGCTCGGCGGCATTTATGTCTGCCCTTGTTCTGGCTGCACGCTGGGTCGCACCGGAAAAGTTTGCGGCAACATCGGGCCTGATTGTGTCGTTTAGTTTGCTGGGGGTTCTGGCATCGGCAACACCATTGGCCGCGTTGGTTGAAAGCCATGGCTGGCGCGTGGTGTATTACGGGTTGGCGGGCTTAAGCGTTTTTGCCGTAATCCTTGATTTCCTGTTTGTGCGCGATACGCCGCCGGGCCGGGCCAAGGCCGACCAGAAGGGCGAAACCGTTGTTGAGGCCCTGCGCGGGATGATTTCAGTCTGGAAAAACCGACAGGTCTGGCTTTTGTGCGGGGTGGCGTTTTTTAGCTATCCGACGATCCTGACGGTGCGTGGGCTTTGGGGCGGACCTTATTTGCATGATGTGTTTGATCTCGGGCCGGTCGGCGTTGGAAATATCCTGCTGATCATGACGGTGGGCATGATCCTTGGGCCGCCGACCTATGGGCAATTATCACGCAAGTGGGCGGGCAAGACGCATGGCTTGATTGTCTTTGCGGTGCTGGTCGGGGCGGCGGCCTGTTTGTTACAGGCGTTTCTGGGCCCTGTGGGGGTTGGTGTGGCCGCGGTGTTGCTGTTGCTGCATGGGTTCCTTGGTAGCAGTGCGACGCTTAACTACGCCGCCTCGCGTGAGGCTGTTGCGGAACATCAGATTGGCCGCGCCCTGACGACGATTAATCTTGCGACCTTTGCCGGACTGTTTGTCCTGCAGGGCATTGCCGGATTGATCATAGGTCAGTATGAAGCCGGATCGCCCGATGGCTATCGCGCGATGTTTGTTTTTCTCGGGATTGGTCTTGGGCTTGCGGGAACCTGTTTCTGGTTCGGTGCACGGCGCAAAAAAGGATAATATCGAAACGTTCGTCCATCCGGCCGGGTTGTCGCAACATGCTTCAATCCTTATGTGGAAGGACGAAACGTGAAATAAACCACCCGGTTAAACAAGGAGGCTTGGTTTTTCCGGGATTTGGCCAGTTATGGCCCTATTTTGGGTGGGGGATTAAAAAAAACGTCACAGGGGCGAAAAAGCCGCTTGACCTTACCCGACCCAATCGCTAAAAACCGGCCTCGTTAACGCGCTGCGTCCCCTTCGTCTAGAGGCCTAGGACACTGCCCTTTCACGGCGGCAACAGGGGTTCGAATCCCCTAGGGGACGCCACTTTTCTGATCGCAGGATCAATGTGTTGCCAGCAAATGCTCGTCCGATGGTTCGGCGGGCATTTTTTGCGTTTGGGATCTGGTTCCAATATTAAGATTCGGTTTTTGACGATGACAATAGTTGTACGTCCGTCTTTAATGCCATTATTGCAGAAAGCCCCTCCTTTTTCTGCGTGCTCCTATTCTGCTTGTCTAAGTTCTTGAAGGACGGCAGTCTTCTTAGGTCGCCAAGTAGCCCAAGATGAACATCGGGATGGACAGCTAAATACCAGACCTGAAAGACTTGAAATTCTATAGGCAATGTCTTCTTGGCTACCATGTAGTCAAAGATACAGGCGTAAAGCAGTGTGTCGTTTTGCTCGTCATTGAAAGATTGAAGGGCGTGTTGGTTGCGCTCACGACGCTTGCTCGTGTTTCCCACATGCTTGAAGGCATTCTTATAGAGATTAAGTATATTACTGTAGTCCTTGCTGGATAGCTCGGGACGACCTTCAAGCATATACTCACGAAAGTTTTGCTCACCCGCATTTTTACATAAGTGCTCAAGTATCTCAGAAGCAGCGCCAGCCAAAGTATGCACTGAAATAGGGTCGTGATCGTTAAAAAATAGCCTTACTGAGGTAAGCAATTGTGATCGAGCGACTTCTAGTAATTGCATGTTACTCCCCTTAAAACCGAAATCGGTGTTGGCGGATGATTTTCTTTTTGTGCAGGCGATATCGCCGCGTCAGGCTTTCACGCAGTTGCTCGGCCGTCGGGCGGGGGAGTTCAATGGTTTTGCGCAGACCGGGTGTTTCATCCTCTGTGGTGGCATTGTCCGTTGCGATGGCGGCTGCCGTTTCGGCGAATAAATCGACCGGGTCGGCCTGATCGGCGGCAAACAGGTCGGTAACGCCCACACCGAGTAAACGGTACTTCGTGCCGTCGATTTCCTTTTTCAGCAACGTTAGCGCGGTATCAAGGATGACGTCTTCGCGTAAGGTCGGATAGGTCAGGCGCATGTTGCGGGTGCGGATTTTGAAATCCGATGATTTCAGTTTTAGCACTACCGTGTGGCCAGCAATTTCCTTGCGCGCCAGATCACTGGCGACACGGGCGGTCAGGCGGGTGGCAATTTCGGTCAGTTCATCAAGGCCTGCGACATCTTCGTTAAAGGTGGTTTCCGACGACAGGCTTTTGCGTTCGGTACTTTGTTCGACCCGACGATTGTCTTCTCCGCGTGAAAAGTAATACAGCCGTTTGCCAATGCTGCCGTAACGGCCCTGCAGGGCATGGATATCGCATTCCTGAAGTTGTCCGATGGTGGTGATGCCATCGTCATGGAGCTTGCGTTCCATCGCCGGTCCAACGCCCCACATCATGCGTACCGGCTTGTCGGCCAGGAAATTAACCGCCTCGGCCGCACCTATTATTGAAAAGCCAAAGGGCTTGTTGAGATCAGATGCGATCTTGGCGAGGAATTTGTTATAGGAAAGCCCGACGGACACGGTAATGCCGATCTCTTGGCGGACGCTTGCCTGAAGTTCGACCAAGCATTCAGCAGGGGACTTGCCATGCATGTCATGGGCGTTTGACAGGTCCATAAAGGCCTCGTCAATTGATAGCGGTTCGATGTCCGGGGTCAGGGCGCGCATCATGTCGCGGACCCGGTATCCTTCGCGCTGATATTTCTTCATATCGGGGGGTAAAAACACTGCATCAGGGCACAGTTCACGGGCCTTGAAGGCCGGCATGGCAGACCGGACACCATATTTACGCGCCACATAACAACAGGTCGAGACAACCCCGCGATGACCGCCACCAATGATCACCGGCTGATCAATCAATTCCGGGCGGTCGCGTTTTTCGATGGAGGCATAAAATGCATCGCAATCAAGGTGACCGATAAAAAGGTCCGGCAGTTCAGCGTGCGCAATGGCGCGTTTGGCACCGCAGGATGAGCAGGCAACATAGGAACCCGCACCGCCCTTGGGCAGCGGTCGATCAAGGGTCAGGCGCCATTTATGCTGGCAATCGGTGCAAAGCGCATAGAGCATGCTTATTTGTACTTCTTTTGTTCCTTTGTTGCCAAGTCCGGAAATAGCCAAGCTGGTTTGGAATGTGTGGTTGCTGACAGGTGCTGTCAGCAAGTCGGGGAAAGAAAAAGCCGGGAATGTGCCCGGCTTTGGTCATTGATCTTATGGGCAATCGCGCATTTGCTTGGCGCCTGATGCTAGCTTGTTGGTTTGCGCTCGGCTGGTTTTGGTGCGGCCGGTTTTGCCGCTGCGGGCTTTTGCCCGGCCTTTGCGGCACGTTTTGCGCGGCGCTGACGGGCGATCATTTGATCAATGTAGCGTCCCTGGAACAGCGTGATGCCAAGCGACTGACCAAACTTGATGGCAGTTGGGCTGTCGCACCGGCACAGGATGACGCGTTCACGCCCGGAATTCTTCACCAGATTGTCCATCTCGCCGTATTTTTTGCGGATGACATTGTCGGTCATTTCTTCGCGCCATGCGACTTTGATGAAATCGGCCTTAAGCCGTTTACGATCCACAAAGGACAGTGATTCCACGGTCAAGTTGTCAATCAGGATGCGATAACCGCGTTCATGGAAATCATCACGCACCTTCAGATATGTTTCCAGATTGGAAAATAGATCGACCTGATTAAGTTCGATGATCACGTTGCCCGGCCATTTGCGCCGCACGGTTTCATCAAACTTGTCAAAATCCTTGGACGTCAGCGTGCCAAGGTTCAAGTTTAACGAGAATGAGCTGGCGTGTGTCTTGAATGTCCGCTTGCACAGGTAATTGAGCATGCGTTTATCAAGCACTTCGGTCATGTGCTGAAACAGCCAGCGATTTGATGCCAGATCAATCTTTGGCATCAAGGCATTGCGCAGATCGGTGATGGAGACAAAGAATTCATCGAAAACCGGATGCAGTTCCTTGGAGCCGCCATGGGCAAATACGCATACGGGTTGCTGACGGATATGTTCTGAAAGGTCGGCCGAATGAATGGTTTCTTCAAGCTGGGCGAGGTTTTCCGCATCAATCGGCTGCAGGGTTTCATCCTTGTCGCGCTGCTGGGCTGCGCGCATGTTGATGTTTTGCTGCAGCTTTTTGGCGCGCTCATCAAGATGCTGGCACAGCAGCAGGAATTCCTGAAACTCGGTGTTCAGGTTGTACCAGGTGCAAAAGCCGGTTTCCTCGCTGTCGTCCTGTGACAGCGGGTCATCGCGGAACAGATAGCGCAGCGTATCGACCGCCGGTTCAACATCGGCGATTGATTTGTCTTTCCACACGAAAATAAGATCGTTGTTGGTCAGAACAAAAATACGCCCGACATAAAGTTTCACATAGCTTTCAAAGGTATTGGTCGCAACGCGGATGTGATAGTCGCGGCGATGAAACGGTTTCATCCGCGACATATGGATATGTACCGCGCGATGCCCGTATTTCCGGGTTTCCAGCCGTTGCACATAATCAAGCAACAGGTATTCCTGTAACGCCTGCTGACCATATTGCTGCGGTTCAATCACGAGCGACCCCTGAAAGAGAAACTAATAGTTTTATATCGTTATGGGCTCATTCCATACAATGGCGAGCAACGCTGGAGCAAATCATATTCTTCTGAAGTTCAGGTTAATACGCCGATCTGCCTGTCTCTTTTATATGAAGTATCTATTGCCAAGGGCAAGTCGGAGCTGAATGACAGTTACGGTTTTTTCTTTAACGAATTCTTGGCAAGCAGAGTGCAAAATCAATGTGATATGGGGTAATCGATACTAATTTTTTGCCAATTGTCGGGTGGGAATGCAGTATGGTTTTACGAATTGTCTTTAGATTATAGGGGATTGGCGCCATGCAGGTATCCGCAAAGCGGACCGCAAACTGGCTGAAAATCAGCAAGGGGCTTGCTGTAATCGGCATGGTTTCATGGGTGTCGGCCTGTGCGCCGCTGCTAGATCAGGACTTCTGGGACGAAGCAACATCGTTTGCAGATGAAAATTATACCGCACTTGGTCTGCAGCAACTTGCCAGTGGCGACTATGCCTCGGCCGAGAAGTTGTTTGACGAAGCATTGCGCAAAAATCCGCAAGACGGTCACGCGATGCTGTGGCGGTCGGTTCTTTATCAAAACACCAATCGACCGGACCGTGCGAAGGATGGCTATGACACATTGGTCGCCATGAACCCGCCCGGCACCGTTTTAATGAGTACGGCAAGCGGCACGCAGCCGCGCCCGTTGCGCGATGCGGCGGAATTCAACCTGATGCGTTTGCAGCGCGGATTGCCCGGATCGCTCAGCATCAATGATCAAATTGTCACCGGACCGTCGGGGTTGTCCAATGTGAACAGTGGCATGGATACACCGGCTGGCATGGGCAATAGCATGCCACAGGCAAAATCGGGCATGACCGCGACACGGACGGCGAGCATCCCGGCAGGTGCGGCACTTTCGGCGGGCGATGAAGCCATTGCAAAACGGTTCGGGATTTTGCGCGATCTGCAATCAACCGGCCTGATCACACCCGAAGAATATTCCGCACGGCGTTCAGCAAACCTTGGCGCCTTGTTGCCAATGAGTCAGCAGGTGCCGTCAGCCTTTCTTGATAGCCCGCCACCAGACGGGTCGCAGGTCGAACAACGGTTGAACCAGTTGAATCGCGCCTTGCAAATCGGTGCGATCACGGTTCAGGAACATGTTGCCGAACGAACTGCCATTCTGGATGCCTTGTTGCCCGCCCAACCACGCCAGCGTGCAACACCCGCACCCGCACCGCAAGGCTTGATGGATGCGGCCCGCCAGATTGCCCGGATCGAAGATCTGTCGCAGATGAAGCTTGTGACGGCCGATGAATTCAAACGGGAGCGCGACGCCATCGAGGCTGCTATTATCGAGCCAGCTCAGGCAAACGTTATGCGCGTGAACTCCGGTGAACCGGTACGCCGTGTTGCCACGGGCGAAAGCCGTGCGGTTCAGCCCGGCGATGCCGACGCAATGGCTGCAGACGCCGCACCGATGGCAAGTGGCGGGCGTTCCGCCCATCTTGCATCGTACCGCAATGAACAGCAGGCCGAGCGGGGCTGGCAAGTCCTTAAGGGGCGTTATGGTGAACTGGCATCCTTGCAGCATGGTGTGACACGCGCCGAAATTTCCGGCAAAGGCACATATTATCGCCTGATGGCGACGGGGCTTAGTGACAGTGCTGCAAAATCGCTGTGTGCGGACCTTAAACGTCGCGGTCAGTTCTGCGAAGTTAAGTAACGCTGTCACAGCAGGGTTTTGGATATACGGCCTTAAGCCTAAGATACTGAATATAACGCCGGTGGGTTGATCCTTCGTGATCTTGTAGCCCGCCGGCGTTATTGTTTGTGTAAGACTATCAGCAAGTTGTCCCCAAAACGGTGCAAAGTGATGATTTTTATCTTTAGCGATTTTGGCATTAACGGACCCTATAGCGGCAGCATGCGATCGGTCGTGATGCGCATGGCACCCGCGGTGCCGGTGTGCGATTTGATGGTGGATGCGCCCGATCATAATCCCAAGGCAGCGAGTTATCTTCTGGCAGCCCTTTGTCGCGAATTCAAGCCCGGTGATGTGGTGCTTGCGGTGGTCGATCCCGGCGTTGGCAGTGCGCGAAAAGGGGTGGTTGCGCAAAGTGATGGGGTGTCATTTGTCGGGCCTGACAACGGTCTGTTTGAAATCGTCATGCGTCGCGGCAAGGACGTCTCCATGCGCACGATTGACTGGATGCCAGATGACCCGTCGGCCAGTTTCCACGGGCGTGATATTTTTGCGCCGGTTGCGGCGATGATTGCGACCGATACGTCGTTTGAAACGCGCCCAATGGTGACCAAGGATCGAAATATAACGGCGCAAGGCTGGCCAGATGAGTTGGCGGAAGTGATCTATGTCGATACATACGGTAACCTGATGACCGGACTACTGGCGCAAAAAATGTCTGATCAATTGATGCTCAACAATCAGGTCATTGCTGGTGCGCGTACATTTTCAGACGTGAACTTGGGAGAAGGATTTCACTACCGCAACTCAATCGGCCTGTGTGAAATCGCGGTTAATTGCGGTCGCGCCGATCAGCAGTTCGATGCGGTGATTGGAACGGCGGTTGCAAAACATCGCCTTGATGACAACAATCTGTGATTGGTTTGTCTGGGAAAAGTGATACCTTTCAAGCGTATTTCATCATTGGTTCGCGTCATGCGAACAGAAATCAGTCGGGGTCCGTTGAATGACGATTGAGGTCAAATTTTGGGGGGTGCGTGGAAGCATTGCGTGCCCGTCACCGGACCATGTTGTGTATGGCGGCAACACCAGTTGTCTTGAAATGCGGATTGGCAATCAGGTTCTGATCTTTGATGCCGGGACCGGCATTCGCAACCTTGGCAAGGATATGATCCGTCGCAATATCACCCACGCCACAATCTATTTGACCCATACCCATTGGGATCATATCAACGGGTTCCCGTTCTTTGTGCCGGCCTATAATCCGGATGCGTCGTTTAAGGTGATGGCGGGGCATTTAACCGATCAGGGTGGGGTGGAACGGGTGTTTTCCGCCCAGATGGCAGACCCGACATTCCCGGTACCCTTGTCGACCATGCGATCCAAACTGACGTTTGAGGATTTCAATGTCGGTGATGAATTGCATCCGGGCGAAGGCATTGTTGTAAAAACGGCACCCTTGCGCCACCCGAATGGGGCGACGGCTTACCGCGTTGAATATGATGGTAATTCGGTGTGCTATGTCACCGATACCGAACATGATCCCGATACACCCGATCAGGCCATTTTAGACTTTATTCAAAATGCCGATCTGGTGATTTACGACAGCACATATACCGACGAAGAATTCCCCGCCAAGGTCGGTTGGGGGCATTCCACATGGCAGGAAGGCATTCGGTTGTGCCGGGCGGCCAATGCCAAACGATTGGCCCTGTTCCATCATGACCCGGACCATAATGATGCCGCCATGACCGTGATCGAACAAAAAGCCAGATCAACCTGGGCGGATTCCTTTGCCGCACGTGATGAAATGGTTCTTAGGATCGAATAGGCGAATTTTCCCGGTTTTCTGACACGGTAACGTATCTTGATGTGGTGATTAACGTGATGAAACGTCAGGTCACTCTTTGGTGCATTTGGTGTTTAGAAAACGCGGGAATATTTCGGGAATATGCGAATTTCAATGCGGCGATTTGCCTCGCGGTTTTCCTCGATCGGGTTGCCGAAATCGTCGCGGTTGGGTAGCTTTGGCTTGGTGTCGCCATAGGAAATCGCGCGCATGCGTTTCTGATTGGGATCAACTCCAAGTGCATGCAAAAATCGCACAACGGCAATGGCGCGACCTCCGGCCAGTTCCCAATTTGACGGGAATCGCGCCGTGCTGATGGGACTGTCGTCGGTGTGGCCGGTGACTTCAATCTGAAAACCCAAATAGCGCGGCTGCTTTAACAGATCGCCTGTGTCTTTGAGGAACACGACCGCATCACGGGTCAGATTAGCCGATCCTGGCTGGAAGAACGCGCCACTGCCAAGCTCCATCAGGATGCCTTCATCGTCGGTGGACACCTTGACATCACTGTCCATCGCCATATTGAAAACGACGTCTTTCAGATCGGTTTCAAGCACCTCGGTCGGGCGGATAACCTCACGCTTGCCGATTTGTTCGGCAATCCCGGCCTGTACTTTTTCAAAGATCGGGATTTCGACTTTGGAAAAGCTGACCAGCAAGACGAAAAAGGCCATCAAAAGGGTAATGGCGTCGGCATAGGTTACTAGCCAATCCTCCTTGATCTCTTCTTCCTCGGTGCGCTGCATGCCTGGTTTGCGGCGTGCCATGGCGATATTCCCTATTTCGCAGATTTATCGATGTTGAAGTGGATCGCAGGATCAAGGAATGAGTTCATTTTGTCCTGAATGGCGCGTGGGCCTTTGCGGTCCGCCAGCATGATCAGGCCTTCGGCAATCAGGTAATTGCGAAACCGCATGATTTCTTCGCGCTGCTGAATTTTACTGGCAGCGGGCATAAAGAAAAACCGGGCCGCAACAATGCCATAGAGTGTTGTGATCAAGGCAATTGCCAAACCCGCCCCCAGCGACGTCGGATCATCGGCCATTTTATCAAGCATGATGACAAGACCCACTAGTGTGCCGATCATGCCAAAAGCCGGTGCTGCTGCCGCCATGCTTTTAAGGATTGAAACCGGGACCAGATTACGGCTAAACGCATTTTCAATAGCGTTATGGAGCATATCGGCGGTTTCATCGCCGTCGTAGCCGGTAATGACCACTTCCATTGCCCAGCCAAGAAATGGTTCGTCCTTGCCAACGCGCTCGGCTTCCTGCTCAAGTGCGTTGATGCCCTTTTTCTGCAGAAGATATCCCCATTTGACAACACGGCCGACTTCGCCCGTCAGTTGCCCGCGGCCCATCTGAGGGGCGCGAAAAATCTTGAAAATCAGTTTTAAGGCAAGCAGCACATAGCGTGCTTCATAGGCAATAAATGTCGCGGCGAGTGTGCCGCCGATAACCATCAATGCGCTCGAAAGGCTCACAAATACAAGGTAGTTATCGGTCGAAATAAAAATCGATCCGATAAACAGCCCAAGCCCGACCATGATGCCCAAAATTGTCGTAAACGACATGGTTGCTCTCATTCCCCCAGAAAGTACGCATCGGAATTCCCCAACCGATGACTTCAGTCTTTATAAACAGTCTAAATCTTTTGCGCTAGCATCGCTGTTTCAATGGATGCCATTCGGTAAAACTTGGGGCGAGATATTGCCTGATTTGAAGGATCAGGTGTCTAAGGGGAGCAGGGGTTCTCAGGGTATTGAGTAAGCCGTACGGTGATTGTCCCTCCCTTTAAGGTGCTTGATCAGGTATCGCGTGACGTTTAGATCAGTGGAGGCGTCCCATCTGCTCGCAAATCGATCCCTTTATTTTTGCCCGCCGATGGGAAAATACAAGGTTTCTTTGGCTTCAGGTTATCTAATCAAGGTTGGTGAATGCTCTATGACGCCCGAATGTCGCTAAGGAACTTGTCGACCTCGGTGCGCAGATCAACCGACAGTCCACCAAGTTCATCGGCAACGGCCAAGACAAGATGGGCAGCCTGATCGGTTTCCGATACGGTGCCACTAACACGTTCGATGTTGGAACTAACTTCCTGTGTGCCGATGGCAGCCTGTTCAACATTTTGCGCAATTTCGTCGGTTGCTTCGGATTGTTGCTGAACCGCATCCGAAATGGTGTTGGTCATATCGGTAATCCGCGTGATCACACTGGCGATATCGCTGATAGAGGTCACCGTTTTACCAGTTTCTTCCTGAATAGCAGCGATCTGGGCGGAAATGTCATCGGTCGCCCGCGCGGTTTGGTTGGCAAGGTTTTTGACCTCAGCGGCGACAACTGCGAACCCCTTGCCAGCTTCGCCAGCACGGGCAGCCTCAATGGTGGCATTGAGGGCAAGAAGGTTTGTCTGACCGGCAATATCACTGATCAACTCGACAATTTCACCAATGCGGTTGGCAGCATCCGACAGCCCCGCAACTGTGGCGGATGATTGTTCGGCTTCGCGCGATGCTTCCTGCGCAACACGGTTGGATTGCTGAGCCTGTTGACCTATTTCGGAAATCGATGCGGATAAATGATCGGCAGCGTTCGATACAGTGCGCACATTAACGGTGGCTTCTTCGGACGCGGCGGCGACGGTTGTTGCACTTTTGCTGGCAAGGTCAGCGGCCTGCACCAAACCACGCGCCGTTGTTTGCATTTCACCTGCAGAATGCGATACCGCATCAATGATTTTGGCGATCAGACTATCAAAATTCTCAATATGGCGTTCGAGCTTGCCCATGCGTTCTTCGCGGCGTTGGAATGCGGTGTGTTGTTCGGCCTCCATCTGCTTTTTGGCAATGGCGTTGGTGCGAAACACATCAACCGATTGCGCCATGCGCCCGATTTCATCGCGGCGGGTCAGGGCATTGATTTCAAAATCTGTATTGCCATTGGCAAGGGCGGTCATATCGGTGCCAAGGTTGGACAATGGGTCGGTAACGATACGTGACAGCAAAACGCGCATACCGATGATGGTGGCAATCGCAATCGCGATCCCGCCGATCAAGATGCCGATCAGGATGCGGTTGGTTTTGGCCTGTTCCGGGGCCACAGACAGGCTGGACGACAGGACTGCGATCACATCGCCTTTTTGCGCGTCCATCGCGCCATGGCAGCTAAAACAAACTTCGCGGTCCGCCCCCTTGGTCACACCCAGAACAATCGGCATGGATTTGCGATAGGTGCCATCATCGGTATAGCGACCGATGGTTTCACCGGTTTGGATGGCCTCGATATCAATGGCGTCCCGTGGGGCTTTGATCGGCTTGTCACCAAATTCCTGCATGTAGGCGACCGTTGTTGGGCCCCACGCAGACCAAAGTTCGCCGGGGTAATCTTGGTTGCGGCTGTCAAACCAATTGTTGAAAACGTTAATACCAATATCGTCAACATCATCTGGGCGGGCCGCCATAACATTGACGATCAGGGCATGAAGCGATGTCAGCTCATTCTGGCTAAGTTGATCAAGCTTGGCATCCATGGCGCGTTCTTCGACGATGGTCATCATCAAAAGCGCAATGACCACAGTTGTTGTCACGCCGAACGCGGACGCCCACATAAAACGTTTGCGGATGCCCATGGCATTGAAGGCAGACAGAATGCGCATATTTCTTCCCCGGGTGGCGGTGACGGACAAACCATGCGGATGCCCCGCACGGATTTCCTATGGTTCATGGATGGACCGAACATCGTCTGAACGCGGGCTGCGTGCTTTGATGTGCGTCAAGACAAGGTAAAGTCGTGTGGCGCGCGCAGGGTAATCGGCGCATTGATCCGGAAAGGCCGGGCTGGGGGCTTGTCAGCTTTACGATCAACAGGCATAACCACGCCAAGAGATACATTCGAAAGACAGGACTGTTTGATGACGCTTTCATATAGCGATACGCGCAAAAAACTCGATCAAATCACCGCTGAAATGGTGGGTTTGATCCGGAAATACGATCTTGATGCTGCCAGTCCGTTTGACGTGATTGCCGTGGCGCGCGCCAAGATTTCAGATGAGCGCGATTACATCCGGTTCCTTGAACTGTCTCTTGAGGGCCGGATTTACGGCGAATATGGCGAGGCGTTGCAAAAGCAGATTGATCAGGAAGCCAAGCAGGCAGAGGCCGCCAAAAAGTTGAACTGAAAGCCAAACCTGTCTGGTGCTTGTGAGCGCGGCTGAAACCAAACAAATCGCGAAAATTTGAAACGCCTGTTTTCCGTTTGAGAAGACAGGCGTTTTTGGTTTCGCAACGGTTGATAAATGACGGAAATATTATAGTCGGCATTGCCTGATAAATCGCGGGTTTTGCGATTAAGGCGGGGTGTCACAAAATATTCCCGATGTTGTCACCGTCCTGACGTTGAGAGACCGACAAACACCGATTATATCGCTGCTCTAAGGACGCGGCATTAACGCCCCGTCATTGTTTCGCGAAATATCTCGTGAAACGTCACGAGCAACAGGATGGCTGACATGAAAAAGAGTTATGTCCAAACTCTGATGGAAGTCGAAAAAGTATTCGGTCAGATCAATGACCATGACTATCGCCTTTACCGCGCGGTATGGGGAAATCGGCAAGCCGCCGAAACCGGCCTTTCGCGTGGTATACGGGCTGAAATCAGCAAGAAACTTGCCAATGATTTTATCACGAGCCCCAAGGCATCTGTGCCGCGCACGGCAATTGCCCACGCAGCCTGATCACGTGGCAAACATAAACGACCGGATTCTATGGCGGGCAGGGTGATCGACCTTGCCAAGGCAATCGGTTTGAGGCATCAAGTGACGCTCATGAAGGGTAAACAACGACCATGTTCGTCGTTTATCCCAAAAAGCGTTTTATGCCTGATTGCTAAGCGGAGTTTCCCATGTCGATTAAGTCGTTGATCCGTACCATTCCCGATTATCCGAAAAAGGGAATTATGTTCCGCGATATCACGACGCTGTTTTCCGATGCGGACGGATTGCGTGACGTGATCGACGGTTTCGCCGCCGAATATCAGGATAAAAAAATCGACGTGATTGCCGGGATCGAAGCCCGCGGCTTTGTCATTGGTCCGGCAGTCGCCGTTGCGCTTGGCATCGGGTTTGTCACGGTGCGTAAAAAGGGCAAGTTGCCCGCTGAAACCATCAGTGTTGAATATGATCTGGAATATGGCTCGGATGTGATTGAAATCCATAAGGATTCCATCAAGCCCGGTCAGCGCGTTTTGATCATGGATGATCTGATTGCCACCGGCGGGACGGCTCTTGGTGCGATTGATCTGGTTGAAAAGGCCGGTGGTGATGTTGCTGGTTGCGCCTTTATCATTGATTTGCCCGACCTTGGCGGCGCGCAGAAAATCCGCGACCGTGGTGTCGATGAATTCCATCTGGTTGAATTCGAAGGCGATTAAAACAGGCCTCATTTGGCCGGTTTGTCGATTTTTCTGCCGTTTTGCCCCGTTTTCGAGTATAATGTTGCAGTTGAATAAGATTTAATGCGTTGCCGGTTGCCGGCAGGGATTGGAAAATGGTTGTTGCCATAAATACACCGCAGGCCGTTACGCAAGTCAGTCAGTACGGGCGACTGATGGCTGCTGGCGCGCGCGGTGTGGCAACAGTTGACCGCAACAGTCAGGTCGAAGAATCTTCCCAGCATTTCGGATATAACCCCGACGATGACGGCATTTTGTTCAATGCCTATGTCGATGGCAAAAACAAACGCCAATCGGGGCAGGGGCATTCTAGCGAGCAAAAAGACCAACGCACAGAGCAGCGCGGCATGTCGGCCGCGCGCCGTTCCAGTGACAAGGACGGCGCGATTGAACCGCAGGGCGACATTGATTTTGCAAGCTTGCTTGATGCCAGTATTCCGTTTGATCTGTCGTCAAACAGCGGCACGTCTTTTTACGCTGTGGTGAATGCGGTGGTACATGGTGCGGGCTATCGCGGGACGCATCTTGATACGTCTATCTGATCGCTGTTTGGCAAAACAATCATCATTCAAAATTTTGAAAAATGGGCTGGTGGGTGCTTGTTGGTGTCTGCCATAGGCCGTATGATTGCCCATCGTTAATTCTTAGGGTTCAGACCCTAGTCAGACCATCGGGCGCAGCATGAAGAACAAGCCGGTTCTCAATACGGTTTTCGAAGCAGCATTCAGGCTTATCGATCATGCGCTGAATGATAACGAATATCTGCAGCCGCAAAAGCTGCACCGGCTTTTGTATCTGGCGCAAGCCTATTACGGGGCAAATTACCACGGTAACATGCTGATGCCCGCCATCTTTGTCGCCGAGGAGTTCGGGCCGGTTGAACCAAACCTTTATGCCGTGATGGAAGAATGCCGCCCGGATGTGCGGCTTAAACCGGTTGATCCGAAAACATCGCATTTCATCGAAAGCATCTGGGCACAATTTGGCCACCACACGGTCGAACATCTCAGCATGACCGTGTGTAACCATCCGCCCTATACCAAGGCCTACAAGGCGGGTACGGGGACGATCATCCCTTATCAGGAACTGGTCGATTTCTATGCGTCGGTTCGCAAATCTGCAACCACACCAGAAGCCAAGGAAGTCGTGCGCCCGCGTGTCATGCAGTCGCACAAGGGCAAGCCGGTCGCGACAACGGACTGGTTGCCGCGCCGTCTGAAATAGTCGGTGAGATGGTCCCAAAACCTACGGGACGAGGGGAACTCGATCTTGTGCGTTACTGACCCATTTTAAGGTCATCGCACGGATTTCCGCGCACAATATCATTGGTAAACCACATGAAATCAATCGCATCAGACGGCCCAAACCGTAGTGCGTAATCTTCAATGTTGCTGGGATCGTCACTTGGGTCATCGGCCTCGATCAGGCTGACAACTGCGATATCCTGATCGGTCAGATCAGTATCAAACCGGCGTAGATGCCATGGGGCGGCGATGCCACGGCGGACATGCATCGCACCGGCAATCAGATAGGCGCCATCTGTGGTGTCACTGTTTGCGGCATCATACATCGCACGTGCAAGCGATGCATCGCGGGCAAATTGCACGGTTGAAAAGGCAGGCAGCATTGATTTTGGCAACGTGTCGCAATGTCCCTCGGCGATTTCCTGATCAAGCAGAACTTGAATATCAGCCGGAATATCAGGAAGCGAAAGATCCTTTGCCAAATCATCTGGCAGGGCCGAAACCCCATCGGCAATCATTGGTCGCAAAATATCATCCGGCAGGTTGCCCGCTACCATTGCCAGATCATTGTTGCGTGCGGCTTGCGCAATCGGGGCGTAATCCTGCCAGGATGGCCAGCCGCGATCTTCCCACGTCATGGCCAGACCGAGATCGGCAACAGTCAAATCGTGCCAGTTTTGGTCAAGCGAATCCTGCTGATCACGGGTGAACATTTCCCAAACGACCGCACGATGGCGATTGCCCGATTTGCTCAGCGCATCAATCAATTCAGCCTGATGGTGATGGTGGATCGGATTGTCGTGCTTTTCGCCGATCAGGATATATTTGGCATCGCCAATGCGCCGGACCAGTTCGCCGAGCATGATGTATTCCCCGGCCCGAACATCAAAAATCAAACCCGGTGCAGGCGGAAGGGGACTGACATCTGTAATCACGATGTTAGCGCTAACATCCTTTGTGTTGGCCGGATCATTCGCAAGGGCTTCATCGGCTTTTACCGGCGGACTAAGCAAGATTGCGGTGGTTACAATTCCAGTGACAACGCCCAATCGGCGTGCGGCAATTGGGCCGCATAAGGATATCAATTTGTATGCTGGTGTTGTCAGTCGCAATGGCGTCACAGGCACATCCCCGATGATGGAACAATATGGCTTATTTGCTTAAGGTCAGAGCTGTTTCGATGTCGTTAACAAGGTCATCGCCGTTTTCGATGCCAACCGACAACCGCAACAGATCATCAGGTACGGGGCTGGTTGGGCCTTCGACCGATGCGCGGTGCTCAATCAGGCTTTCAACCCCGCCAAGCGATGTGGCGCGTTTAAACAGTTTGCACTGGTTGTGGAAATCAACAGCCCGTTTGCTGCCGCCCTTTACCCGGATCGACAACATGCCACCGAAACCGCCGTTCATTTGTTTTTTCGCGATGTCATGGCCGATGTGGCTTTCAAGGCCGGGATATTGAACCTGTTCGACTTCCGGGTGGTTTTCAAAATGTTTGGCAATCGCCATGGCATTGGCCGACGCACGTTCTACCCGGATCGAAAGGGTGCGCATACCGCGCAGCAACAGCCACGTTTCAAATACGCCCAAAACAGCCCCACCCGATGCGTGTTGCTTACATACACGCTGCCAGAATTCGCTGTCCTTGGCTGTGGTCAGGCTTCCGGCCAAAACGTCGCTATGACCGTTCAGATATTTGGTGGCTGAATGCATGACGATATCCGCGCCAAAATCAATCGGGCGGGTCAAAAGCGGGGTGGCCACCGTGTTATCAACCACGACCTGCGCGCCAGCCGCATGGGCAACCTCGGCAACGGCGCCAATGTCGGTGATTTGCCAGTCTGGATTTGCCGGGGTTTCAAGCCAGACCATTTTGGTTCTGCCAGCGACAATGTGCTTGGCCCAATCGGCGGTATCACCGTTATCGACAAAATCAAATGTCAGTCCAGCGCGCACCCCACTGTCGAGCATAAAGCTGCGCAGCGCCCAATACATGACCTTGGGGGCAACAACATGATCACCGGGATTAAGTGCGTGCAATACAGCAACGGCGGCCGCCATGCCCGATGCAAATAGGCGGGTTTCAGTGCCGCCCTCAAGCGCGTTTAAAACCGCACTTGTCTGATCATATGTTGGGTTGTCGGCACGGGTATAGCACCGCCCGTCATGGTAACTCAGGTCCGTATTCCGTTCGAAGGTGGTCGACGGATACAGCGGTGGGGTGACAGATTTAGTGGCGTCATCTACCCAGCCCAGCGCCTGTGCTGTGATGGTGGCAGGAGACTGTTTTTTTGTCTGATCAGACATGGTGGCACCTGATTTTGTTGAGATTTGTTGGCGCGCAACATAACTTGGTTCGCGCCACACACCAAACCGAAAACCATCTGAAACCCGATTAAAAGGCCCCACATGACGCAGTATCCTGAAATTGACTTACCCAAAGAATGTGACGTCGTTGTGATCGGCGGCGGTATTCATGGCGCCTCAAGTGCCTATTACCTGACAAAGGCGGGTATGAAGGTTGTTCTTCTGGAAAAGGACACGATTGCATCGCACCAGTCCGGGCGTGCATGGGGGTTTGTCCGCCAACAGGGGCGTGATCCGGTTGAAATGCCATTGATGATGGCCTGTAACCGCATCTGGCAAGGGCTGGAAAAGGAACTGAATGCCGATCTGGAATGGCGCCAAGGCGGGGTTCTTTTTGTCGCGCGTGATGGTTCTGAAATGGCCGATTACGAACAATGGATCGAAGATACCAAGGGATTTGGTGTTGAGACACAGGTTCTTGATGCCAAAGGGATCGCGAAAATCACACCGGGCATCACAACACCGGGTGTTGGTGGGATTTACACCCCGTCCGATGGACAGGCCGAACCGAAGAAAGCCGCACCTGCGATTGCCAAACGGGCATCGGAACTGGGAGCTGTGATTGCCGAAGGGTGCGGCGCCCTTTCGATTGAAACCCAAGGAGGTGCGATCAGTTCGGTTGTGTCTGAACGTGGCGAGATCAAATGCAAATACGTGATCTGTGCCGCCGGGGCCGCCACCCATAAATTCGTTGCCAAACTGGGCCGCCGTTTGCCCCAGCAAACCACGCGCGGAACAGTCATTCGCACCACACCCGTGCCCGATATTTCCGCTGCTGGGACGTTGGCCGCTGGCCTTGCATTTCGTCAGCGGACCGACGGGTCGATGAACATCGCCGATGAATTCATGACCGATATCGATCTGACCTTGGGCCGGTTAAAATTCGCGCGCGATTTTGCGCCGGGGCTGTTTGATAATTGGGCGACGTTCAAGTTCCACCTTAATAAGCGGTTCTTTGATGATCTGGTGGATCGCATGCCGGGATCGGATGCTTCAAAACAACCAACCATCGGACGGCGCACCAATCAGGCCGAGCCTTATAAAGTGCGGGTCAGCAATGCAATGGCCAACCTGCAAAAGGTTTTCCCGCAGATCAAACAGGTCGGCATCGTCGATACATGGGCCGGTGATATTGATGTTACCCCGGACGCCGTGCCGGTGATTGATCAGTTCGACAATCCCAAGCATTTCTTTGTCGCAACCGGCTTCTCCGGCCATGGATTTGCCATGGGGCCGGTGGTGGGCAAAGTGCTGGCCGACTGGATCACCACCGGACAACCGTCGATCACACTGGCCGGGATGGAACTGTCACGGTTTGAAGACGGATCGGTTCGGCGGCCACGCTCGCGGGTTTGATAATTGAGCGATGGAATAAGACAACCTGCAACCTGATCAATTATGTCCGCCCAAGATACTTCGGAAAAGACCGGCATCGCCTTTTGGCGTTGCCGGTCTTTTCACAGACGGTTGCTGCTTTCGTCATTCAGGTGCAGGTCGCTCCGTGGTCCTGCCCGATGAAGCATGAATGAGGCAGGCAATGGCACTTGATCCCGATCTCCAAAACAGTATTCAGGCTGCATTGCAAAATGTTGACGATGTCAGCAAGACCATTCTGGCGCGTCGGGACTTAAGCGACGTAAAGCCAGGCAATGATGTGGTGACGACCGCTATGGTCTTGGAAAAGGAACTGAATGCGGTCCTTGTGGCAAAGAGCATGACGTCACCTATGGCGGGTAGCATTGAAAAATCCATCGCTGCGATTTCGCCGGGACTGGGACAGCTTCATATCAGTGAAGCGAAAATGAGTGCCAAGACAGGACAGCTCAATACATCGAAAAAAGTCTCAACAGAGGTCAGTACGGCATTCTCTGTTCTGTTGAAGAAAACCCTGACAAGCCTGAATGCGGTGGATGCACTTATCAAGCTTCAGTCTCCATCTCCATCCAAAAGTGCTGCTGGCGACTATCGAAAGGCAATCATGGCGGAGCTTGGAACGCTTAAGCAGTCGCAGACGAAAGTCACCCTAAAGCCGCTTACGAGGGTAGGTTAATGGCAAAAGTTTTGATCATCGGGGCTGGTGTTGCCGGATTAAGTGCAGGTATCCAATTAAAGGAAACAGGGCATGATGTGACAATCTATGAAGCAGCCCCGATCCTTGGAGGGCGGACATATAGTACAATGGTTGGCGGTAATGCCTTTGATTGGGGTGCAGAGGCGATTGAGGCAACAACCGATGCTGCCGCGTGGCTCTTTGCCCACGTCGATCCTGATATAGGCCAACAGCCGGTTGATGCGGACTTCAATGCCGGAACTTTTATTCTGCCATTTGACGAGAATGATGCGGTTACGCCATTGCCTGATGATGCAGTAGAACCAACAGCACAAACCACAACAGTTGAAAACAATATTGATGCAGTCAGTAATAATTTCAACGGTACGCAAAACGACGATTATTTTGGGAATGTGGACATGCGATTGGGGCAAGTTACGCCTGATGACGTAACGTTCCGTCAGCAACAATTTGCTAATTGGCAGGTCATTTCCGATGCGGTTGAGGTCAACCCGCCGTGGGGATCTATTCATAACCACGTCCGATCAGTGCAGCAAAATGCCAATGCCGAAGGCGGCGATTATGCGATTGATCAGACACTTGGGTACCGGGTTGTGAAATGGGCGACGGCCGCAGGGATTGCGCAGAATGTTGTCTTAAACGTTAAGGTCAATAGGATCGAAAATACCGACGACAATAAGGTAAAGGTCGAAGCCCTCAACAAAGACCCGGGACTTTATGACGCGGTGCTTGTCACGGTTCCAACTGACAGGGTGAAGTCCGGCGCAGAACAGGCAGGGCAAAACGACCTTGTTATTGCCGATTTATCTCTTCAGAACGTAGCCCCCTTCCGCGCCAATCCGCTTGGCTGTTACCTTAAAATGGCAATGACCGGCTTGGTCGATGTTGCGCATCCGGCACCGGGCAGGAAAGTCACGGTTACGTTTGAAACTGGATATAGCAATTTTATCATCGCCCAGAATGGGACGGGCACACAGGTCTATATGCACGCATTTGGCGATACTGCGCGCGTGATGTCGGCCAATCATCAACTTGCTGCAAACGTTTTGCTTGGTGCGGTTAATCGGCTGAACAATGGCGATGACGATCACTATAATCCACCTGACGCGGTCACAGCCTATGTCCTTGACTGGTGCGATGATGCTCTTATCGGTGGGGCCTATTCGACGACACACCCCGGAACATGGCAAAGCCGCCAAGCGTTGCAGGACTTCATCCATGGGCGGATTTATTACGCGGGTGAGGCGGCATCAACGCGTTGGTATGGGCAGGTTGCCGGTGCGATGGAAACTGGCGACTTGGTGGCAACCCGTATCCACACCGCACTTGGCTGACAAAACTGATTAAAGACTTTTGGACAGACGCAGGATAATCGCACCGCCCAGCGTCATCATGGTGGAGGAAACTTTCACAAGATTGAGTTTCTCGCCCATGAAAAACACGCCGATAAAAAGGGCAAAGACAATCCCGGTTTCGCGTAAGGCGACCACCAGCGGGATTGGTGCTTGCGTAAAGGCCCACATCACCGTGGCATAGGCGACAAAGGATGCCGTGCCGCCAACAAAGAAGATCCTTTTGCCGCGCTTGGCGACATCAACAAGGATGCGCGGCCGCATAACCGTGGCGATCAGGCCAAAGATCACAACATCGCCGATGGTCTGATAGGCGTAGTAATCAAGCGCACTTCCGGCCAGCCTTGCCCCTGTGCCATCGACCAGCGAATAACTGCTGATAAAGCATCCCGTCACAATGGCGGCAAGGGCGGCGTTGCGGTTGCGCATGCCATCGGCTTGCCGTGTGATGCACATGCTTAAAATCCCCAAGCCGATGACCACAATCGCCAGCCATTCACTGACCTGAAGCGTCACACCGAGCACAAGAACCGATACCGCCGCGACAATCAGGGGCGAGGATCCGCGTGCAATCGGATACACCTGACTAAGATCACCAAGGCGATAGGCCAGAATCAAAAATAGCTGATAGCCGATATGAAGCCCGATCGAGCCAATAAGATAGGGCCAGCTTTCGCGCGCAGGTACATTGACAAGTGTCAACAGGATCAAAACAATCGGAATATGACCCAGCACAATCGCGGTCATGTTCATCAGTTTGTCCGGGCCACCTTTGACCAAGGCATTCCAGACGGCATGCATCAGGGCAGCACCCATAACGGCAAGAAAGACGGTCAAGCTCATGGCAAAGCAACCAGTGTTACGATTTTGTGACGTATCACCGATGCTTAGCACGGGGACGGAATAACCACTAAACCGATCTGATGGGGGCTGCTATGCCGGGGACGCTGCGGGCTCGACCTTTTGCGATGTTGTCTGTGGGGCGGCGGATTTACCGTCAAAGAACCGGGTTGCACCAATCGGCGGGGCAATAAAGTCACCGTGCCCAATGCCCGCATCCGTGCAGGCAGATGCCAGTCGCATGGGCGGTTCGTCAACCGGTTCGGCGGTTAAGACAAACGTGCCCCAATGAATGGCCAACGCCTGCTTAACGCCCATCACCTGCATGATCGAAACGGCTTCTTCGGGGTTGCAGTGCGCATTGCGCATGAAGTCACGCGGGTCATAGGCCCCAATCGGGATCAGGCCAAAGTCAATGCCGCCATATTGTGCCCCCAACTCGGTAAAAAGCGCCTCGTTCCAGCCGGTATCACCGACGAAATAAAACCGGTAACCATCGGCAAATTCAAGAATGTAACCACCCCACAGCATTTCCTTGCGGTCCTTGGTCGTGCGGCTTGACCAATGGTTGGACGGAACGTGGATGACCGTCACGCCGGAATGCGATAGCTGGTCATCCCAATCCATTTCGTCATAGCGATCAGACGTAACTCCGGCCTTTTCCAGCAAGATGCCGTTTTTAAGCGGCAAGACATAGCGCGGTGTGTTGCCAAGTTTGGCCAAACTATCAAGATCGAAGTGGTCGTAATGATTGTGTGACAGCAACACCAGATCAAGCTTTGGCAACTGATCGATGGTCAGGCCCGGCTGGCTATAACGTTTTGGTCCGACACGCTTGAACGGCGATGCGCGGTCGGCAAAGACCGGATCGGTCAGGATATTCAGCCCGCCATATTGCACCAGAACCGTGGCATGGCCGATCCATGTGACCTGCAATCGCGTCGGGTCAGGATTTTGGATGGCGTCATGATCAGGAGCCTCGACCGGGGTTTTGCCATGCTGATGTTTGGCTTTGGGCCATTCGTCGACACCAAAATAGCGCCGTTTCAAAAACCGCCAGAACGACCGTTTGACCGGATCGGGCAGCGGGTGCCGGTTTTCAAATCCGGTTTCGGTGTGATGTGCTGGCTTGGTTTTTCTTTGCACTTGGTTGTCCTGACTGTGAGTTGATGCGACCTGCAGTAGATGTCGCACTTTATAGGGTGACCATAAGGTAACCGTCTGCTGATGCGATGCAAGGTTTCAACGGTTGGTGTTGATGATGCACACATAAAGAAAGGCCGGAACGGTCCAGTTGTTCCGGCCTTTCACGGTGCCTTCGCATTCACCGGGACAAGCGATGCGAAAGCAGGGGGGACTGTTCGGTTAGGCGATCAAGCGATCATCACTCAATAACAGTGGCGTAGGTTTCAAGGGCTGGGGCATCCGTGATCAGGCCCTGTTTGACCATGTAATCTGCAAAGCGGGCATAGCGCGCTTTGTCAAGGGCGGCCGGGCGCAGCGCAAAGCGCGGCAGGGTATCGGCCCATGCCTTGATGTTCAGCTCATCATCAAGGTTGGGGTAGGCCGCGACAAAGGCATCCCAACTGTCATCGGGATGGTTGATCAGGTACTGAACGCCTTCTTCCAATGCCGCCAACATCCGGGCAAAGCGCGGATCGTCTGTTTTATCGTTGCGCACGGTCAGGATCAGCTCGTCATAGGGTGGCACGCCTTCTTCCTCGACAAAGAATGCCTTGCCCGGTTTGCCTTCAATTTCCATCTGGTTCAGTTCAAAATTGCGATATCCGCCAATGATCGCATCGACCTGCCCGGAATAAAGCGACGGGGATAGCGAGAAGTTCACATTGATCAACTCAACATCATCAATCGAAACCCCGTGATTGCCCAGCATGGTGCCGAGCAACGCATCCTCAAACCCGGCCAGTGAATAGCCGATTTTCTTGCCCTTCAGATCGGCGATTTCCTTGATCGGGCCGTCTTTCAGGACAATCAGGCTGTTGAGCGGGGTTGCCACCAGCGTTCCGATGCGGGTCAGCGGCAATCCTTGGGCGGCCTGCACATGAAGCTGTGGCTGATAATTGACGGCAACATCGCCCTGACCAGCAGCAACAAGACGCGGTGGGGCGGATGGATCGGATGGTTCGATCAATTCAACATCAAGATCATGCTTGGCAAAAAAGCCCTTTTCCTTGGCGACAATCAGCGGCGCATGGTCGGGATTGACGAACCAGTCGAGCAGGATGGTCAGCTTGTCCGCGCTCCAAGCCGGAGTTGATGAACCCAAAATTGCGGCACTTAATGTTGCGCCAATGGTGGCTACTTTGATCATGGATTTCAGGCGTGACATGGATGAACCTCTGTTGTGATGGGCCATTACGTATTTGTATGAGTTTTGCTGTCGCGGCCATTTTCAGTCGCGACGGATGGGGTTTATCGAACCGGCGTCAGGCTGTCGGGTTGCCAAGGCAGGGCGGCACGCAACACGCGATCCACAATGAAATATTGCGTGATCGAAAAGGCGCACAGGATCAAAAGACAGGCAAAAACCATATCAATCTGAACCCGCGCATTGGCGTGCAGCATTAAATAGCCCAGTCCGTGACTTGATCCGACCCATTCGCCAATCACCGCCCCAATCGGGGCAACGGCCGTGGCAACCCGGAAACCCGATGCAAACGCGGGCAGGGCGGCGGGCAGACGAATATGGGTCAAAAGCCGCCACCGGCTGGCCCCCATGGTGCGCGCCAGATCAAGCCATCCGGGTTCAGTGCGGGCCAATCCGTCAAAAAAGGCGACGGTGACCGGGAAGAAAATAATAAGCGCAGCCATGGCGATCTTGGATGCCAAACCAAATCCCAGCCAAAGGACCAAAAGCGGAGCCAAGGCAAAAAACGGAATGGCTTGGGACACCAGCAAGATCGGCATCAACCAGAACCGGACAGGGGTAAACAGCGCCATTGGAATGGCCGCCAGCGCGCCAAGGGTCGCCCCGGCAAACAGGCCAATCACGGTTTCGGCGATGGTATATCGCGCGTGATCAAATAACACCGCATAGCGCGTAATTAGGGCTGTCTCTTATACACATCTCCGAGCCCACGAGACTAAGGCGAATCTCG
>OJEX01000046.1_pt1 | contig 73545 bp, 69 predicted proteins | sample 1593971 | NCBI WGS metagenome assembly OJEX01 (sample SAMN05416775, study PRJEB24817) | seawater metagenome | isolation source: Sea water | place: Canada:Atlantic | collected 2013-11 | reverse complement strand
GACGTTGGTAAATTTTACCTTCTTCCGTACGAGAAAAAGGTAAACCCATTTTCTCAAGTTCGATAATGGATTCTGGACCTGTTTTACACATATATTCGATAGCGTCTTGGTCACCGATATAATCAGAACCTTTAACCGTATCGTACATGTGCTGTTCCCAATGATCTTCATGGGCATTACCCAATGCTACAGTAATACCGCCTTGGGCAGATACTGTATGAGAACGAGTTGGAAAAACTTTTGAGATAAGAGCACAAGACTTGCCTGACTCTGTAATTGCTAATGCAGCGCGCATACCTGCGCCGCCTGCGCCAATAACTATGGCGTCAAATTCACGAATTGGAACGCTCACTTATACACCCCACACAATTGAAAAGCCAAATACTACGTAAGCTAATAACAGAACTGAAAAGACAAATTGCAATGAACCGCGTAAAAATGCTGGTTTAATGTAATCTGACAATACTTGCCAAACACCAATTTTAGCATGCACAAGTACTGCAAGTAGCGCTAACATGGTGGCAACTTTGATGCTCATACAAGCAAAGAAACCTTGCCATACGTCATAAGTAACAGTGGGTGTTACAATGAAGAAAACAGCGAGGATCAAAGTATATAGTACAAGAATAAGTGCACTAGCCCTAAGAAGGATAAAATCATGTACGCCATTACGGCCTACTGATGCGACGACGCTTACCATAACCAAACTCCTATTACTGCAGATAGCGCTAACCAAATAGCGATAATTGCTTTTGCACTAGCATTACCCGAAGCTAACTCTTCAAAATGACCTAAATCCATAAGCAAGTGACGAACACCCGCTAATACATGATAAGTCAGCGCAGAAAGACAGCCAAAAATAATAAATTTAAAGAAAAAGCCATCAAGGTAACCTTGAATTTGGGCAAATCCCTCAGCAGAAGAAAGAGAGGTAGAAAGGGTCAATAATAAGATGCCGATAGCAAATACCATCATCACACCAGAAACACGGTGCAGAATCGAAGCATTAGCTGCCGGGTGCATCTTAATTGTAGATAAATCTAGGTTTACAGGACGTATTTTTTTCACAATTGTTGCCTACATAGCTCGAAAGCTTTCAACTTTGTTACTCATGAATTAACTTTTTAGAATTTAATACTTATCTAGGTTTATAATTATGGTTACGCATAAAAAAAATAGAAAAATATTAAAGAGATTACTAAATAAGTAATTCCCGAAATGTGCGATAACTGCCTTTTATTAAAAAATAACGCCTTAGCTATTTCTCAGTTAACCGAAGTCGCATAATAATACCGAATTTAGCTAAAGTTAGCTAAGTAATTTTATTAAGACTTTGGTATAAGAGAGTAGACTTCCAATACTTTAGTACAAGAGAGTGACTTTCAACTTTGCCAGACGAAGACCAATTACAGAACAGATAGATTATATAGTTGATAGTCAATGAATTCAATTTTCATCCTCTAAAATAAATAGCTACTTGTAGGGTTTTTAGTTAATTTAACAATTTTCATCGAACTTTAGTCTAACTCCTATTACATTTTATTTAACAATTAAGGTAGACTGTCGGCAGTTTGATTTACCCAAGCGACATTTGATAACTGACCTATTTTCATTATTCGTTGAATTAGTATGCCTCACTTGATGTATTAGTGAAGTACTAACGTCTGTCAGTTTGTCTAAAAATAATTGCAAATTAAAATTAATAGGGGATATAACATATGGCTGATTCTAAAGCCTCTCTAAGCATTGACGGTAAAGTAGTTACCGAACTGCCTGTTCTCAAAGGTACTGCGGGTACCGATGTAATTGATATAAGAACCTTAGGTAGCCATGGCTACTTCACATACGACCCTGGCTATTTAGCTACGGCGTCTTGTGAGTCAGCAATCACCTTTATAGATGGTGGTAAAGGGGTATTACAACACCGTGGTTATGCGATAGATGATTTGGCAAAAAATGCTGATTATTTAGAAGTTTGCTACATTTTACTTAATGGCGATGCTCCATCAAAATCTCAGTATGATGAATTTAAAAACATTATTACGAATCATACTATGGTTCATGAGAAGCTAGCTCATTTCTTTCAGGGGTTCTTACCTGATGCTCATCCAATGGCGATGCTTTGTGGTGTTACAGGCGCATTATCTTCGTTCTATCACAGTGATTTAGACTGCGATGATCCTGCGCAACGTAAACGTACAGCTCACCGTTTAATTGCTAAAATGCCAACTATCGCAGCGATGGCATATAAGTACAGCGTAGGACAACCTTTTGTTTTTCCTCGTAATGAACTTTCATATGCAGAAAATTTTCTACATATGATGTTTTCTGTACCTGCCGAAGAATATAAAGTTAGTCCGACTGTTGCTAGTGCTATGGATAGAATATTCACTCTGCATGCTGATCATGAGCAAAATGCTTCTACTTCAACGGTACGTCTAGCTGGTTCTTCTGGTGCTAACCCTTATGCCTGTATTGCTGCAGGCATTGCTTCTTTATGGGGCCCTGCACATGGTGGTGCCAATGAAGCTTGTTTAACAATGCTTGAAGAAATCGGTACTGTAGACCGTGTTGATGAATTTGTAATCAAAGCTAAAGACAAAGATGATTCATTCCGTCTAATGGGCTTTGGACATCGTGTTTATAAGAACTTTGATCCACGTGCTACGGTAATGCGCGAAACGTGTCATCAAGTGCTTAAAGAGCTTGGTATTCAAGATCCACTGCTTGACGTTGCAATGGCATTAGAAAAAGTTGCTTTAGAAGACTCTTATTTTGTAGAAAGAAAACTTTACCCAAATGTAGATTTCTACTCAGGTATTATTTTAAAAGCTATTGGTATTCCATCAAGCATGTTCACAGTAATTTTTGCTATGTCTAGAACGGTTGGTTGGATTTCTCATTGGGATGAAATGGTATCTGAACCTGGACAGAAAATTGGTCGTCCTCGTCAAAAATATACTGGCGAAATTAACCGTAAATTTGTCCCTTTATCTGAACGATAAAGACAAAATAACGTTACTAGTAGAATCCTGTTCTGAGTAACGAATGAACAAAAAAGGTGGCACTTGCCACCTTTTTTGTTCTATTTATTCAGATAAAAATACCATATACATCTCTTACAACAAACTAAATCGTTTATTTATTAGACAATAATTAATTTTACCCCGTACAAACCACTATAATTTTTATTTATTATGCCAATAGTTATTATTCATTAAAAAAATACAACTATATTGCTTTTAGATGAAAAAACCCCTTTTTATGACAATTTTTGTCGATAATCTCTCGGTATTAGTCCAGTAATACTTAAAAATCTACCTAAAAATACTCCTGACGATATATCCCAACAATCTGATTATGTATTAATGTACTCATTATTCCCCTTTTTATATTTCCATTTATCTGTTCCTATTTATCTTTTATTTGTTCTACCCTAACTCTATGACAATAGTAAATCCTTTTATATTTCATTTTGGCAATGTCATTCCAGCTAATGTAAAATCGTTTTATCTACAAAAGAGTATTTATTGGCTTAGATGAACTAGGTATAATAATACTGATTTTATTCAACAATGATTAATATGACAGATTATTTTTTAAGATTCGGCGGTATTTCTCGTCTGTATGGCAGACATGGTGCAACAATATTACAACAAGCTCACTTTTGTGTTGTTGGTATTGGTGGAGTGGGTTCCTGGGCTGCAGAAGCATTAGCTAGAAATGGTGTTGGACAGATTACTTTAATAGATCTAGATGATATTTGTGTTACTAACATTAACCGTCAAATTCATGCATTAACCGACACTGTAGGTGAAAGTAAAGTAGAAATCATGAGTGTACGTATTAAGCAAATCAATCCTGATTGCCAAGTTAACACGATAGAAGACTTTGTTACCACTGAAAACCTAAATAAAATAATGGCGGTGCATTATGATTATGTAATTGATGCTATTGACTCTGTGGATATTAAAACGCGGCTAATTGCTCATTGTAAGCGTAAAAAAATGCCCATCATTACTATCGGTGGTGCAGGCGGCCAGGTGGATCCTTCAAAAATAGCGATTAGTGATTTAAGTAAAACCTATCAAGATCCACTATTAGCAAAGGTTAAAAATCAATTAAGACGCGAATTCAACTTCCCTCGTGCCGATATTGCTAAAGCAAGTAAAAGAAAATTTGCTATTGATGCCGTATTTTCAACAGAGCAATTACGATACCCAAATGATTTGGGCGAAGTCTGTTTAGCGAAACCAGATACCAGTAATGCAAGTAATAGTGCCATGCGCTTGGATTGTAGTGGTGGCTTTGGCGCAACTACGCATGTAACAGCCACCTTTGCTTTTTTTGCTGTCGGTAGAGCGATTGATAAATTATTGAAACGCAGCGAATAACTAATTAAGAACAACGCTGATGCTTTTTATCACTTACGCTCAGTGCTTAATACTCTTGTGTTATTCCTGTAATTTTTTCTACAATAGCCAAAATACCACTTCCCCGTGAAGGGCTTAAATGCTGTATCAACCCTAAGGATTTAAAGTAGTTTTCAATATCAAAAGCCTGAATTTGTGCTGCCGTCTTATCATTAAAGGCAGCAAGTACAATGACCAATAAGCCTCGAATAATTTTGGCGTCACTATCCGCTTGAAAATGAAAAACATTATGATTATTTTTTTGTGCAATTAACCAAGCTAAGCTTTCACAACCACTGATCAACGTTTGTGCATTACGATAATTTTTATCTAAACGGTTCAATTGCTTTCCTAACAGCATTATTTGACGATGACGAGAATCCCAGCCCTTGATTGCAGCAAACTGAGTCATAATAATAGTGGTCGCTTGGACATTTTTTACGTTCTGGTCAATGTTTTCATTCTTGTTAGTACACGCCAATGAGATTTCGTTTTCTTGCCATAATATCTTTGTTAAACACGCTATAAAATAATCAATTTCTTCAAACGTATTGTAAGCTGCTAATGAGATTCTTAAGCAGCCTGATATATTCAAATACTCCATTAATGGCATTGCACAATGATGACCACTTCGAATGGCAATACCGTAGCTATCAAGTGCTGTAGCAATATCGTGATTATGATGGTCATTTAAGGTAAAACAAATAACGGGAATATCAGGCAGTCCTGGCACAATAAATTCAACAACCTTTTTTGAAGACACTTTTAGGTTTTGTAATGCTTGATAACAATAAATCGTTAATTGCTTCTCATAACCGTGTATTTGTTTTGCGTCATACGCACTGATAAATTCAATCGCTTTATTAAAAGCAATCACACCCGCAATGTTAGGTGTACCCGCTTCAAACTTAAAGGGTAAAGAATTAAACGTCGTAGGCGTATTAAAGCTAACCTGTTTAATCATCTCGCCCCCACCTTGATAGGGGGGCATATTGTCTAGGAGTGATTGTTTACCATAGAGTACCCCTAGTCCAGTGGGACCATACATTTTATGCGCTGAGAAGGCATAAAAGTCACAATCAAGTGATTGTACATCAATTGGAAAATGTGCAACCGCTTGCGCACCATCAATAACCGTAATAGCACCCACTGACTTTGCTTTTTTAATCAGCTCATTAATAGGGTTTATTTTTCCAATAACATTAGAAAGATGAGCGCAACAAATCACTTTAGTTTTACAATTTAGCAGTTGTTGAAACACCAGCATATCAACACGCCCCATGGCGTCCAGTGTTACAGTCTTTATTACTGCCCCTGTTTGCTCTGCTATTAATTGCCAAGGCACAATATTAGCGTGATGTTCACTTAGCGCTAAAATGATTTCATCACCTGACTTTAATATTTTCCTGCCAAGGCTCATCGCAATTAAATTAATACCTTCGGTTGTTCCTTTAGTCCATATTATTTCTTTATTACTTTTAGCATTAATAAAAGTTTTAACGGTATTTCTAGCATGCTCAAAAGCCGTTGTCGCTCTTGCGCTTAACGCATGAGATGCGCGATGCACGTTGGCATTATCCGCTTGATAAAAAGTGTGGTAACTATCAATAACGCAATGTGGTTTTTGTGTCGTCGCACCATTATCAAAATAAACTAATAGTGGAGAAGATCCAATTTGGGATATGCCATTAACAGGCAAAGTAGTCCCATCATTGTTAACAACTAAAGGAAACTGTTGACGAAATATTTCAGGTTTAAAACTTTTCATTTGGGAATTTATATTATAAAAACAAAGGCATAATAATTTGATCATAATTATACCCTATTCTATCTAAGTTATTCATAGGTTATTACTCGATCATGCTCTATAGTTAAGACATATAAGGGATTATTTAGGATGTATTATGGCATTATATTCATGGTTTAGTAAAAATAATAAACCTAATAAAAAAAATGTGATGGATAATAATTACTTATTAAAATCGTCTGAATCCGCTAAATATATAACAAACCACACCATGTGGCCAACGGCTAAAATAAAGCAAGGTATAGAAGTTACATTACCCATATACGATGGTATAGAAGATAAGTTAACTAAAGACTTCAACCAATCACAGCCGACATTAGAAGATCAGTCTATATTACTAGAAGTAGCACTAATCGTTAATAAATAATCGCTATTTCATTCATATCAGTAAAACACCAAGAGGGTGGCAACTGATGAATGGCGTCATTAAAAATCACCTTGCCGTATTTTTTTCTGCCTTCTACTATTATTCTCCCAACCAACCGCTTTTTCTAGCCAGTGACTTGCCTGCTCTATATTATTTATTTGATAATAAGCCAAAGCAATATTGTAATGGAAACTAGGCATTAAGAACTGCTCAGAATTCTCATGTAATAATGCAATGTATTGCTGAGGGAAATTGAGTTCCTCATATTGCAATTTAGTTCGAGCCGATATTGGCTTAAAAGCATTGAAGATGCGCTGTTGTTCAGCAGAATTATTATCACAAGTTTCTGATCTAAATAAACCAACTTCCTGCTCAAATTGCTCAGGTGTCCCTAATTGCCAGTATTCATTTTTTAGCTGTAAAATGGGGGTACTCTTTTTAATTTGTTCTGACCATGCTAGCTGCCTTAATATCTTTTCTCTAATAACATTTTGTTCACCCTGATAACTATTTTGCAATACAGCAATGTTTTGTGCTGAAACCTGCTGTTGACTAGATCGACATTTAACATGCCCTTTCACTAAAGGGTATTCATCAACAAATCCTAATAAATGGCTTATCTCATGCGCCACAACATCAATACTGTCTTGTGCATCAAAATACAGTATTCCAAAATGAACATTGGCTCCGCCTTCAGGTAGCATAATAGCAATGTAACGAGTAGATACTGAATCAGCCACTTTATGGAGTTTAGTTTCATCGCAAATGATTGGTTTTTCTAGTTCTGATGAACAAGATAAGGTAGAAAAAGGTAAATAGCGTACAGGTGAAAAACACACTAAATCATTCAATGGCTTATTTCTAAAGTGCTTAACTACTCGTTCAACGTGGGCTAATTGCCGTAAATTAGTAGCGAAAAACTGTATACTGTTAGGACAAGTTACTGCGTTATTATCACTATTAATATTTTCATAATCTGCTAAGGACAATACTTGATATTTTTTAATAGCATTAAGTAATAAATAGCCCGTTTCATTAGTTTTTATAAACGATGAAAATTTAATCAACAATGAGTTAGCTAATTCAATATCTCCGATGCTAATAGCTATTTTTATCCTTAATATAACTGCGTCCACAGCAACGCCATCACGTTGATGTGGAAGCAATTCCATCACTGGGGATTTAGCAAGCAGGTTTTGTGCCGCAAGTATATTACCTTGGTGAAAATACAAGTCTGCTAGAGCGATTGATGCTTTAGGGTAATTAAGTCTGATTGCTTGCTGATACCAAAATATAGCTTGCTCTGATTGAGAAATAAACCTTTCATCTAAATAGTCATTATTTAAATAAAACTCAGCCAATAAATAAGCAACGTTACCATTATGTCTGGCTAATTTTTTGGCTAATTCTTGCCAATTTTGACTGCCTTTTTTTGATTGTTGTAACGCATAAAATAAAGCAGCTTCATTTCCTTGTGCTAGTGCGAAATTGAACTGCCTCGTATTGTGTTCACCTTCTTCGATAACTCGCGTTAAAAGGTCAGATAAAAAAAATGAGCTTGTTGATAACCCTGTTAACAGAAAAATCGACAAACTCATCGTGACTAGCAATTTTTGAATCATATAAATAAGCTATAACGGATCTTGTGGTTTAATACTATTCGCTTTTTTAGTTCGCATTAAATCTAACTCTAATTTCGCGTATCTATGTTCGACAAATTCATACACATTGGTACTTAATGATAGTTTAAAGAAATTTACCGCAATGCCAAAATTTTTCTGATTTTGATTATATTTACCTAAATAAAAATAAGCTTCACATAACCTATCTGTTAACGCTTTATTAGAGGTAATATCCACTGTTAATTCACTTACAAATTCTTTTTGGGTAATATCACCTAAAAATAAGTAAATAATCTGTTTAGCCCAAATGCTATCATCAACATATTCCGCTTTTTTCGTTAGGTTTTGCTTAGCTAGCAAAGGGGAAATATTGTACTCGGCTAAATAAAGCCATAGGAGACGATAAGGGTCATCGGCTTGTTTATTATGAAAATTTGTAAAATCTTGCGCGGCTAATTCAGGTCGATCACCGTAATAAAGTGCAATACCTCGATTTAATTTGGCATACTCATGCTCAGGCGACAACTCTAAAACAGCATCAAATTTCTCATAGGCTTGGGAGAATTCTTTTAATTGCGTTAAGTGTATACCTAAAAAGTTATAGGCATCAGTTAATGTTGGTTTCAGTTGTAAGGCATGAGAAAAATCAAGACGTGCCAACGAGCGTAAACCAACACTGTCATATAATACACCGCGATCATAATAAAGTTGTGCTTTTTGCTCATCGGTAATTTTTACACGGTTAATAACATCAGATAGGCGTGCTATAGCCATTTCGCTTTTAAAATTTATCGCTAAAGGCTCGGCAATAATTAATTGACTTAATGCCACCGTTCTATCGCTAGAAGAGGACTTATTCAGCGATACACAACCCTGTGTAAGTATAGTAATACTAAAGAGAATAGCCAGTATTAATGGTTTATAAAGTAATTTCACTAAAACGCCTTAAAAAATATTCATTTACAATTTTCGTATTTTTAATTGTACTTGATTTACAGCAAAAAAGGAGCCGTGAGGCTCCTTTTTTATTAGACTAAATTGTAACCTATTTAGTCACTAGTATAAAGACTATAACTCAGCTGCTGGAGTTGCTACCGCTGGCTTTTCAAGTGCTTCTTTAATACTCAAACGTACACGGCCTTGACGGTCAACTTCTAGTACTTTAACTTTTACTTCTTGACCTTCTTTAAGCACATCACTTACGTTCTCAACACGCTCATCAGATATTTGTGAAATATGTACTAAACCATCTTTACCTGGTAATACATTAACAAATGCACCGAAATCAACGATACGAACAACTGTACCCGTGTAAAGCGTACCTACTTCAATTTCAGCTGTTAATGCTTTAATACGATTAATAGCATCTTCTGCTTGCTCGCTAGATGTTGCAGCAATTTTAACTGTGCCATCGTCCGCGATTTCAATCGTAGTACCTGTTTCTTCTGTAAGTTGACGAATAGTTGCGCCACCTTTACCAATAATGTCACGAATTTTATCTTGGCTAACTTTTAGCGTATGAATGCGTGGAGCAAATTCAGAGATTTCTTCTCTGTGACCTGCAATAGCTTCATCCATTACAGATAAAATATGCGTACGAGCAGCTTTTGCTTGGTTTAAAGCAATTTGCATGATTTCTTGTGTGATACCTTCAATTTTGATATCCATTTGCAATGCAGTAATACCGCCGGTAGTACCTGCTACTTTAAAGTCCATATCACCTAAGTGATCTTCATCACCTAAAATATCAGAAAGAACAACGAATTTTTCGCCTTCTTTAACAAGACCCATTGCAATACCAGCAACAGAAGCTTTAATTGGTACACCAGCATCCATAAGTGCAAGTGAAGTACCACAAACAGAAGCCATTGAAGATGAACCGTTTGATTCAGTAATTTCAGAAACAACACGTACAGCGTACGGGAATTCTTCAATTGTAGGCATTACGGCTAACATACCACGTTTTGCTAAACGACCATGACCAATTTCACGACGTTTGGGTGAACCAACAAAACCAGTTTCACCAACACAGTATGGAGGGAAGTTGTAATGAAGCATAAATGCATCAGTTTTCTCACCTAAAATACTATCAATACGTTGTGCATCACGTTGAGTACCAAGTGTAGCAGTCACTAATGCTTGAGTCTCACCACGTGTAAATACAGCAGAACCATGAGTTCTTGGTAATACACCGGTCATTACGTCTAAAGCTCGAATTGACTCAGGATCGCGACCATCAATACGAGGGTTGCCATCAGTAATACGACCACGTACGACTGTTTTCTCTAAATCATGGAACAAATCTTTAGCATCTTGAACGTCAAGTTCAGCATCTTCAGCTAATAACGTTTCAATTACTACGTTACGAATCTCTCTAATTTTTTCATAACGAACGGCTTTTTCTGTAATTTGGTAGGCTTCATTCACTTGGCTTTCAGAAAGCTCAGCAATTTTAGCAAGCAGTTCAGAGTTTTTAGCTGGAGCAGCCCAATTCCATGAAGGCGTATTCACTTCTGCTTTGAATTCTTTAATTGCTGAAACAGCTACTTGCATCTGCTCATGGCCATAAACTACGGCGCCAAGCATGACTTCTTCAGATAATACATCAGCTTCTGATTCAACCATTAATACTGCAGAATCTGTACCTGAAACAACTAAGTCTAATTGACTTGCTGGTAATTCAGATTGAAGCGGGTTAAGGATATATTGACCATCAGTATAACCAACACGTGCAGCGCCAACAGGACCACTAAAGGGAACTCCTGCAATAGCCAGTGCTGCAGAAGCACCAATTAATGAAATAATATCAGGGGCAATTTCTGGATTAACTGAAACAACCGTAATAATTACTTGAACTTCGTTAGTGAAACCTTCAGGGAATAATGGACGAAGTGGACGGTCAATTAAACGCGCAATAAGTGTTTCTTCTTCTGAAGGACGACCTTCACGTTTAAAGAAACTGCCCGGTATTTTACCGGCTGCGTATGTACGCTCTTGGTAGTTTATTGTTAACGGGAAAAAGTCTTGGCCTGGTTTAGCTTCTTTTTTTGCAACAACAGAGACAAGTACACAGGTATCGTCCATGCTAGCCATAACAGCAGCCGTTGCTTGACGAGCAATATTACCTGTTTCGAGTGTTACGGTATGTTTACCGAATTGAAATTTCTTAGTTACTGGATTAAACATTTACTATGTTTCCTTAATATTTTACTTAATTATATTAATCAATCTGTACAATTATTTATTCACTCAAACAATATTTATTCATCGTTAAGCGGAACAAAAAATTATACAGTTTGATTGATTATTTATGGGCTAAATAGTATCGAATATTATATGACGATCTTATTAAGCAGGCACATTATACTACCCTGAGCACTATTTGCTAGTTAGAATGAGGAGTTACTATGGTATTAGTACAAAAAAACCAATTTATTGTCGTAAAAAAACGTTAGCTTTATAAACTTAATGAATACAAATGGAGTTAACTTTCAAAAATCAAACGGTATAAAAGCAAAAAGGAGCCAGCGGCTCCTTTTTTATATCATTTGAGTGAACAAATGATTAACGACGTAGACCTAATTTACCAATTAGCGCAGTATAACGCTCAACGTTTTTACCGTTTAAGTAATCAAGTAATTTACGACGTTGTGCAACCATGCGTAATAAACCACGACGTGAATGATGATCATGGATGTGCTCTTTGAAGTGACCTTGTAAATGGTTGATTTGTACAGTTAACAAAGCAACTTGTACTTCTGGTGAGCCAGTATCACCTTCTTTTTGAGCATATTCTGCAACGATTGCTGCTTTTTCTGTAGCATTTAAAGACATAATAAATCCTTAGTGTGTGAACTCAACTAGTTGTTTTAACATTAGTTTGAGTTATTAAAATCCTACCTGTGCCAAACACTAATTCAGCTGAGGTAACGAATGTGCGCGTATTCTATCAGGGCGCAGCTAAAATGCAACTAAAAACCTGTACACTTATTATAAATCATTAATGGATGATAAAGCTCAAGTAAACCTGATGTCTACGCAATAAATTAAACTCTATGCAACTACAATACGCTTTGGTGCTAATTGACCATCATCATTAATAAAGCCAACACCAATAAATTCAGCGTTTTCATCATGTTCATCTTCACCAATATAAACTTGAATACTACCTTCCGCTGGCGCTTTATAGGCTCGTACTGGATTACCATGACGTAAGAAATCAGCCGAAATATCATCCACATAAACTACTGGCATACCTTTCACGGCACTTTGCATTGGGAGTAGCAAAGGGTCAAGTAATTCTGATGGTGTAATTCCTTCTTCATTCGCTTGCTCTAATAGCGATTCTAAGTGAGGTAAAGTCACCATTTTATCAATAGGATAACTACCGACCGCTAAGCGTCTCAAATCAGCGACGTGTGCACCGCAACCTAATAGTTCACCTAAGTCATCCACGATAGTACGAATATAAGTACCCTTAGAGACATGAATGTGTAGCTCAACTTCATCATGCTCAAAACGTAATAACTCTAAAGAAAAAACAGTAATATCACGCGCTTCTCGCGGAACTTCAATCCCTTCTCTTGCATATTTATACAGAGGCTGACCTTGATGTTTAAGTGCCGAGTACATAGACGGAATTTGCTTGGTTGTTCCACGAAAGGTATCTAATGCGTCAGCCAACTGTTCATCTGACACATTAACTTCTTTCTCACTTACCACTTCACCACCGGCATCACTTGTCGTCGTACGAATGCCTAGCTTAGCCGTCACTTGATAGGTTTTATCTGTATCAAGTAAGTACTGCGAGAATTTAGTTCCTTCACCCAAACAAATGGGTAACATACCTGTTGCCAAAGGGTCTAATGCACCTGTATGACCTGCTTTTTGAGCAAAATAAATACGTTTTACTGTTTGTAGGGCATGATTGGATGACAATCCATGAGGCTTATCTAGTAACAGAACACCATTGATCTGCCGACCTTTTCTACGTTTAGCCATTTATGACTCACCCTGCTCACTATCAACATTTGTTTCATCGTCTACTTGTGTCTCAGCACTTTTATCACTGGCAACAGCTTGGTCAACTAAGGCACTCATACGTACCCCTTCGCTCATTGAACTATCATAAACAAAGCGTAAATGTGGCATAATACGCGCACGTAAACGTTTCCCTAATAATGAGCGAATATAACCTTCCGCATCAGTTAATACTTCAAGCGACGCTTTGATTTCTTCAGGGTTATCATTAAAAAAAGTAACAAATACTTTTGCATATGCTAAATCGCGAGTCACTTCCACAGCAGATACTGTTGTCATACTCAAACGAGGATCTTTAATTTCGCGCATTAAAATAATCGCGATTTCTTTTTGGATTTGCTGACCTACACGATCAGTACGGGCATATTCTCTAGCCATAATTATTCTCTTGTTACTTATTATCTATTAACAAAAAAGGGACATTAGTCCCTTTTATATTATTGTAGAAAAGCATTTAACTGTTAGTTCAAAGCTAGTAGTTGATCCTACTAGCAATGAAATAATAATTATAATGTTCGTTTAATTTCTACCGTTTCGAAAACTTCGATCTGATCGCCTACACGTACATCATTGTAGTTCTTAACACCAATACCACATTCAATACCGTTACGAACTTCTTGTACATCATCTTTAAAGCGACGTAATGATTCAAGTTCACCTTCGTAAATAACGACGTTTTCACGTAATACACGAATTGGTGCTGAACGCTTGATAATACCTTCAGTAACCATACAACCAGCAATTGCGCCAATTTTAGGTGATTTGAATACATCGCGAACCTGAGCAAGACCAATAATTTCTTGCTTGAACTCTGGCGCCAACATACCGCTCATTGCTTGTCTAACTTCATCGATTAACGCGTAAATAACACTGTAGTAACGTAAGTCGATGTTTTCTGACTCTATCACTTTACGAGCAGAAGCATCTGCACGAACATTAAAACCGACAACGATGGCATTAGAAGCCGCAGCTAAGGTCGCATCCGTTTCAGTGATTGCACCCACACCTGAACCAATGATTTTTACTTTAACTTCATCCGTTGATAATTTAAGTAGTGAATCACTGATTGCTTCAAGTGAACCTTGAACATCTGACTTAATAACAACATTTACTTCTGAAATATCACCTTCGGCCATACTAGCAAACATATTTTCAAGTTTAGCTTTTTGTTGACGAGCAAGTTTCACATCGCGGAACTTACCTTGACGATATAAAGCAACTTCACGTGCTTTCTTCTCATCTTTAACCACAGTCGCTTCATCACCGGCTTGTGGAACTCCACTTAATCCGATAATTTCAACAGGGATAGATGGACCTGCTGATTGAATAGTTTTGCCATTTTCATCGCGCATGGCACGTACACGGCCATACTCTAAACCACAAAGTACAATATCACCTTGCTTTAAAGTACCTTCTTGTACTAGTACGGTAGCGACTGGACCACGGCCTTTATCTAATTTAGACTCAACAACAACACCACTTGCCATTTTATCGACAACAGCTGTTAACTCTAATACTTCAGATTGTAACAATATAGAGTCAAGTAGTTCTTCAATACCTAAGCCAGTTTTAGCCGATACATGACAGAATTGAACTTCACCGCCCCACTCTTCTGAAAGTACGCCGTGCTGTGATAATTCACTTTTAACACGATCAGGATCAGCAGATTCTTTATCCATTTTGTTCACGGCAATGATAATCGGTGCATCAGAAGCTTGAGCATGTTGAATCGCTTCAATCGTCTGTGGCATAACACCATCATCAGCAGCAACAACAATAATTACAATATCAGTTGCTTTAGCACCACGAGAACGCATAGAAGTAAACGCCGCATGACCTGGAGTATCTAAGAATGTGATCATACCATGACCCGTTTCTACATGATAAGCACCAATATGCTGAGTAATACCACCGGCTTCACCGTCAGCTACTTTCGCTTCACGAATATAATCAAGTAGTGATGTTTTACCATGATCAACGTGACCCATGATAGTAACAACAGGTGCACGCGTTATCGCTTCACCCGTATGGCTACGATCAGCAAGTACTGCTTCTTCTAACGCATTTTCTTTAACAAGTACGACTTCAAAGCCCATATCTTCAGCAACAAGTGCTGCAGTTTCTTGGTCAATTACTTGGTTAATGGTTGCCATTGCACCCAATTTAAACATAGCTTTAACAACTTCAGCGCCTTTCTTAGCCATTTTATTCGCTAATTCAGCAACCGAAATCGTTTCGCCGATGCGAATATCGTTAACTTTAGTTTCAACTGGTTTAGTAAACCCATGTTTTAAACTTTGTGGTGCAGATAATGTTTGCTTACGTCCGCCACGGGCATTACGTCCGCCACGGGCATTTTTATCTGCAGCCGCTTTTTTCTTCTTACGACGACGGCCAGCGCCTTCGTCAGCCGCATCAACTTTATCTTCAGCTTCTTGCGCATACTTAGAAGAGGTAACATGAACAACTTCTTTTTCTTTCGCTTTACGCTCTTCTTCTTGTTCTTTCCAGCGCGATTCATTTTCTTCAGCTAATTTTCTAGCCGCTTCTGCCGCTTCTTTAGCTTCAGCTTCAATTTTCGCCGCTACTTCTTCTTCTTGAGCTAAGCGAAGTCGTTTAGCTTCTGCAGTTTCTTCAACTTTAACAACAGGTGTTTTATTAGCAGCTACTTGCTTGGCTTTTTCTGCTGCTTCTATTTTAGCTGCTGCTTTACGTTCAGCTGCAACTTCCGCTTTTACTGCCGCTACTGCTTTAGCATTTTCAGCTTCTTTCGTTGCAGCTTCTGCTTTCACTAATGCTAACGCATCTGCTTTTTCTGTCGCTTCAGCTTCAGCTTTCTCTGCTTCTTCAGCGATTTGTTGTTCTTCTAGCTCGCTACGCTTTACGTAAGTTCGTTTTTTACGTACTTCAACATTAACCGATTTACTTTTACTACCGTGTCCCATAGTCAATGTTGACTTGGTTTTACGATTTAGCGTTAATTTACTCGGTTTTGCGGCTGAGTTATCGCCATGTTGTTTCTTTAAATGTCCTAACAACGCTTCTTTTTCGTCTTGCGAAATAGCATCGGTTGCCGATTTATTCACGCCTGAGTCAGCCAATTGGCTCACTAAACGCTCCACCGGTGTACCAATTTCGTTGGCAAGCTCTGCTACAGTTATATCTGCCATTTACACTATTCTCCCGGTGTTAATTATTCTTCGTTAAACCAACAAATATTACGTGCAGCCATAATTAGCTCGCCCGCTTTGGTTTCAGTTAAGTCTTCAATATCACTTATTTCATCAATGCCTTGTTCAGCTAAATCTTCTAGTGTTTTCACACCACGACTTGCTAAAACGAATGCTAAATGACGCTCTAAACCGTCAAGCGCTAATAAATCTGCAGCGGGCTCTGCGCCCTCAAGCGTTTCTTCACTAGCAAGTGCTTGTGTTGTTAGTGCTTCTTTAGCTCGTTCTCTTAGCTCTTCCACAATTTCTTCAGTCAAGCCATCAATTTTCAGCATTTCTTCTGCTGGTACATAAGCTATTTCTTCTAATGAAGTAAAACCTTCATCAGATAGTAATGTGGCGAAGTCTTCATCAAGATCTAGCTTTTCGATAAATAAGTTTAATACTTTATCATTCTCTGCTTGATGCTTTTCTTTCATGTCAGCAACAGTCATTACGTTTAGTTCCCAGCCAGTTAACTGACTTGCTAAACGAATATTTTGACCACTACGACCAATCGCCATGGCTAAGTTACCTTCTTCAACCGCAATATCCATCGTGCCTTTGTCTTCATCAACAATAATTGAAGCAACTTCTGCAGGGGACATCGCATTAATTACATATTGAGCTACGTTATCGTCATACAACACAATATCAACACGTTCACCGCCTAATTCACCCGAAACGGCTTGAACACGTGAACCACGCATACCAACACAAGCACCAACAGGATCAATACGTTTATCATTACTTTTAACCGCAATTTTAGCGCGTGAACCCGGATCGCGTGCTGCGCCCTTAATTTCTAGCATTTCTTCGCCAATTTCTGGCACTTCAACACGAAATAGTTCAATCAACATTTCAGGTTTGGTACGGCTTACCAATAATTGTGCGCCACGGGCTTCAGGTTTAATATCATATAATAAACCACGTACTCTATCACCAGGACGAAATGTTTCGCGTGGTAGCATGTCGTCACGATAAATAATCGCTTCTGCATTATTACCTAAATCTAGAATAATACTTTCACGACTAGATTTTTTTACTACACCAGTAACTAATTCACCGATTTGGTCTTGGTATGCATCAACAACTAAAGCACGTTCAGCTTCACGAATCTTCTGTACAATGACTTGTTTAGCTGTTTGCGTTGTTACGCGATCAAAGGTAACTGATTCAATTTGATCTTCAGAATAATCACCTACATTTAGTTCAGGGTTCTCATATTGAGCCGCCGCTAAACTAATTTCAGCGTAAGGATTTTCCATAGGCTCATCGCTCTCTGCAACGATTAACCAACGACGAAACGTTTCAAATTCACCGGTAATGCGGTCAATACAAACACGAACTATTATATCGCCATCATATTTTTTCTTGGTCGCTGTCTCTAAAGCAGTTTCCATTGCTTCAAAAATACTTTCACGTGGTAATGCCTTTTCATTTGATACAGCATCAACAACCAGTAATATCTCTTTACTCATGTTTCTTTAGCCTTAATTTTTAGGTAACTATTTATCTTGTTGCCGTATAAACCGATTTATTCGTCACAGTAACAGGTTGGCTGTAAGTCAAGTCTGCGTTTGTTCTGTAAATTGAATGATACCGCTAGAAGCTAAACAGCTACTGCTATTAAACTTAAATATGTGTTTTTTATTTAATTCTTTTTTTAAAGTTTCGCGACAAGGTTTGCTTTGTCTACATTATTGATAACAAGTTCGTAATCTATACCATCTACAGTTACTATTAATGTGTCATTTTCTATGGCAACTAAAGTGCCTTTAAATTTTCGACGACCATTTAATGGCATCGATAATTTAACATTGACTGTTTCACCCACCACAGTTTGAAAATGCGCTAATTCAAATAATGGTTTATCTACGCCTGGGGATGAAACTTCTAAACTATATTCACTACTTATTGGATCTTCTACATCTAAAATAGCCCCAACTTGACGACTTACTTCTGCGCAATCATCAACATTAATGCCATTTTCATGGTCAATAAACAAACGTAAAACTGAATTATTACCCGCACTAATATACTCTACACCGAGTAATTCTTTACCTGTTTCGGTCACAGCGGGGCGAAGCATGTCAGTTAATTTTTGTTCAAATTTAGCCAATCGTTTTCTCCTGTTAGGATAAAGAAAGAGCTAAAAATTAGTTAACTATTTCTTTTAAAATAAAATTTTAGGTACAAAAAAAGGGCTTATAGCCCAGCATTTTTTTGCTGTATATTTTGCTTATAATGATTTTTAATCGAACACCATAAACAAAAAAGCCCCATAACCGGGGCCTAACTCACTGACCCCATACTAGTAGTAGCACCCTATTAGGTTTACTATCAGTATTTGTAATAAGAATAGAAATACCTGTTTAAACAGGAAAATCCTCAGTGACATCTTAATTACATGCTTAATTTGCCTACAGGTTGGCTACAGGCATCAATTGAGCACCACGAATTATATAGCGACAAAGGCATAAGCGCAAGCTTGAATAGGCAATATAGTGAAAAATCAATAAATGTTGTAGTTTGAAATACTCGAATTAATGTCAGAAATTAACTTCTGCTTTAAAATCAAATAGTACAGCCTAACTAATATAGGCTATACATAGACTATATAAAATTTCATCCTTGCTGGCATTAGTTTAATAAGCGTGGCTATTTTTTGCGGCGTAATTTAACTAGATATGTAAATACGTCCACAATTATGATTAAGAAATACAATATGTTCACTGACTTTTATTATATCTATCTCAGTGCTGTTTATTTGTATGTTTTTATTCATTACTTGAAGATAAAGCTGCCCAATACAACCCCGCAATACGTTTATCAACAAAGTAAAAAACATAAAATAATATCCCTACTCAGACTAGTGTTGTTATATGTAAGAAAAAAAAGGATAATACTGGCAGTCTTTAATAATTAACATCTTGACATATAACGCAAATGACTGATTACGCTCTACTGCTTATTGGCACGGTACTGGTAAACAACTTTGTACTGGTGCAATTTCTTGGTTTATGCCCTTTTATGGGGGTATCTTCACGTACAGAAACAGCCATAGGTATGTCATTTGCAACGACCTTTGTAATGACCTTAGCCTCTTTGCTGAGTTATCTAGTCACCACCTATATTTTAGTTCCTTTGGACCTTGAATACTTAACCACGATGAGTTTTATTTTAGTTATCGCTGTCGTGGTGCAATTTACCGAAATGGTTGTTCATAAAACGAGTAGTAGTCTTTATCGATTATTAGGTATTTTTCTCCCCTTGATCACTACCAATTGTGCCGTACTTGGTGTTGCTTTATTAAATCTTAGATTACAGCATAATTTCTTTGAATCAATTATTTATGGATTTGGTGCTGCGGTTGGCTTTTCTTTGGTGCTCATTATGTTTTCAGCCATGAGAGAAAAATTAGCTAATGCCGATGTACCAACCCCTTTTAAAGGAGCGGCTATTGCAATGATCACTGCTGGATTAATGTCTTTAGCCTTTATGGGCTTTGCCGGCTTGGTTAAAATTTAAGACAGATGAGTATAATCATGAATATTTTAATTGCCATACTCGTTCTAGGCGCTATTTCTGCCTTATTTGGTGCTTTGCTTGGTTACGCGTCAATACGTTTCCATGTTGAAGGTGATCCTATTGTTGAGCAGCTTGATGCGTTACTTCCACAAACACAATGTGGTCAATGTGGCTACCCTGGATGTAAACCTTATGCTGAAGCGGTTGCCAATGGTGAAGCCATTAATAAATGTGCACCCGGTGGGGAAGACACTATTAAAAAAATTGCTGACTTGCTTGGTGTTGATGTTCAGCCTATAGATGAAAATCATGAACAAGACGATTCATCACAAAGTAATAGACCCAAAGTAGCGTTCATCATTGAAGAAGATTGTATTGGCTGTACTAAATGCATCCAAGCTTGCCCTGTTGATGCAATTTTAGGGGCAGCGAAGCAAATGCACACAATATTGATTGATGAATGTACTGGCTGTGATTTATGTGTGGCTCCTTGTCCTGTAGATTGTATTGAAATGCGCCCAACCGCTGAAACCATTCAGAATTGGCAATGGGATTTAAATAAAATTGCTGTGAAGCAAGTAGATTAGGAAAATATGACCCTATGGAATCTATTATAGAGCGTATCAACCAAGGTAAATTCTGGCATTTTCATGGCGGTATTCACCCACCTGAACAAAAGGCAATAACCTCAGGTAAACCCATTAAACATCTTCCATTACCTAAACAGCTAATTTTACCCTTACAACAACATATAGGGCGTCAAGGTGATTTACTTGTTGAGGTTGGTGACAAAGTACTCAAAGGCCAAGCACTCACTCAAAGCTCTAATCCAATGGCTGTACCTGTACATGCGCCAACAAGTGGAACGATTACTGCTATTAAAAAATCCGTGATAGCTCACCCTTCAGGCTTAAGTGAACTATGTTTATTCATTGATGTAGATGGTGAAGATACGTGGAAAAAACGAGAGATTTGTCAAGATTTCTCCAAATTAAGCCATCAAGATATTATTAAAAAAATAGCTGATGCCGGTATTGCAGGGATGGGCGGTGCTGGTTTTCCTACTCATATTAAAGTTAATACGAAGCCAGACATCAACTTTCTAATAATCAATGCTGCTGAATGTGAACCTTACATTACTGCAGATGATTTATTAATAGGTGAACAGAGTGAAGCTATTGTTGATGGCATCAAAATACTTGATCAATTACTCAACCCTGCTTTTATTTTAATCGGTATTGAAGGTAATAAGCCACGAGCAATAAAAGCATTACAACAAGCAACTCAACACAATGACAAAATCAAAGTCTGTGTACTACCCACCAAATACCCCTCCGGTGGTGAAAAACAGTTAATCAAAATTTTAACAGGCAAAGAAGTTAACAGCGGCACTTTACCTATTGATTTGGGTATTGTGGTACAAAATATTGCAACCTGTTTTGCCATTAGTGATGCCGTTATCAATGATATTCCGCTTATTCGACGTGTAGTAACCTTAACGGGGCGCGCTTTATCGAAACCTCAAAATTTGTGGGTTTTATTAGGTACACAAGTTAGTTATTTACTTAATCAAACCGGTTTTTTCCGTGAAGTTAGCGAAACGAAATCAACCCCTAACTCACCACCGCCAAACCCTCCCGTGATTATGGGTGGACCATTAATGGGTTTTAGTATTTTAAATGAGCAAGTGCCTATTGTTAAAACAAGTAACTGTATTTTAGCACCAAGTAAAATTGAGATGCCTAGCGCTTTTGATAATTATTCTAATGAAGTTGAATGTATTCGCTGTGGTCAATGTGCTGATGTTTGTCCAAGTCAATTGTTACCTCAAGAATTGCAGTGGAGCGCGAAAGCAAAAGATCATCAACAGTTAATTGAACTTAATTTATTTGATTGTATTGACTGTGGTGCTTGTGCCTATGTCTGCCCTAGTCAAATCCCTTTAGTGCAATATTATCGCGTTGCTAAAGCTGAAATACGCCAACAACAACAACTAGATATCAAAGCAGAGAAAGCAAAAGCACGTTTTGAAGCAAGAAAACTTCGCTTAGAACAAGAAAAAACTGCACGAAAAGAAAAGCATGATAAAGCCGCTGCAGCACGTAAAGCCGTAATGAATAAAAAATCGGCTGATGGTGGTACAGCAAGCTCCGCTGTCGCAGCAGCCCTTGCCCGAGTAAAAGCTAAAAAAGCGGCTAAAAGTAAAAATACGGAGTTGCCCGTGGCCAGCGGTGAAGGACAAAGTGACAATGATCAGACTGAAACATCACCCGTAAAGGCAGCTATTGCAAGAGCGAAAGCTAAGCGACTTGCTCAAGAAAAAAGTGCTGAGGCACCTGTAGCAAGTAACGAAAATCAAAAGAACGTTGTTGATGATACAAAAGCTAGAATTGCAGCAGCCGTAGCCAAGGCAAAGGCGAAAAAGGCCCAAGTAAATAAGTCATCTATAGAACAAACTGAACTTTCAACAGCAACAAAACAAGAAAACATGAACGAAAGCGTACAAAACACAACAACTGAAGCCGAAGAAAAAAAGGCTCGGATTGTTTTAGCCGTTGCAAAGGCTAAAGCAAAAGCTAAACTTAAAAGAATGGATAAAGCTCAACAAGCATCTACCACCAATAATGAAGAATCGACATAATTATGGCATTTTGGATAGCAAGTTCACCTCATAATCACAACCAAGCAGAAACATCGGCTTTGATGCGTTTAGTTATTTATGCGGTTATACCCGGCATTTGTGCTCAGTGGTATTTCTTTGGCTGGGGAAATATTATCCATATTTTTCTAGCGATTACCACCGCACTATTTTGTGAATTTATTGTATTATCATTACGAAATAAAAAGAATATACGCAAACAACTTTTTGATGGAAGTGCCATATTAACCGCAATATTACTAGGCATTTGTTTACCTGCCATCGCTCCATGGTGGATATCCATCATTGGCGCTATATTTGCTATAGTAATCGTTAAACAACTTTATGGTGGCTTAGGGAATAATCCATTCAATCCAGCCATGGCTGCCTATGTAATGCTTTTGATCTCATTTCCTTTACAAATGACTTCATGGCAACCACCGTTAGCGTTAATGACTATCGACTTAGACTTGGCTAATACCTTAAGTGTTATTTTTACTGACTTTACTAAAGAAGGTTATTCAGTAGAGCAACTAAGAACCAGTGTTGACGGTTTTACTATGGCAACACCATTAGATACTTTAAAAACGGATATTGGCTTAGGACTTACCGTATTTGAAAGCATGGAAAAGAGTATTTTCGGAGAAAATTTCGCCTTAGGTTGGGAATGGGTAAATTTCGCTTTTCTTATTGGTGGTGTAGTATTGATTGCCAAAAAAGCTATTGCATGGCAAACACCTTTAAGCTTTTTATTAAGCCTATTTATTTGCTCATTTATCGCTTATAGCATCAGCCCTGACAGTAGCGCATCTACTATGTTTCATTGGCTGACAGGTGGTTGCATGCTAGGGGCTTTCTTTATTTTGACCGATCCGGTATCGGGTGCTACCAGTACTAAAGGTAGATTGCTCGTCGGAGCTTTAGCTGGATTGTTAGTTTATTTGATCAGAACCTTTGGTGGCTACCCTGATGGTATCGCTTTTGCGGTTTTATTATGCAATATGGCAGCACCTTTAATTGACCAATACACTCGACCCCGCACTTATGGTCATCAATCAAAGAAAATACAAGGGAAGGCTAAATAATGACTATCCCCCAAAAAAACTCTAACGCTAGCTTTCGCTTACCCATGCAAAAAAATAGTCAAATACTTGCTATATTTGCCATCATTTGTACCGCTATTGTTGGCTTAGTTAATGAACTGACGAAAGATGAAATCAAAGCACAGGAACAATTACAACTATTAAATACTTTACATAGTATTATTGACCCAAGTCGTTATAACAATGATATTACTCAAGATTGTGTCAATCTGAGTTCTCCGCTAATTGGCAACTCAACAAATGATAAGAAAATGCAAACAGCTTATATTGCTCGACAAGATAACCAAGCAATCGCTATTGCGATGACAAGCACTGCACCTGATGGTTATAACGGTAATATAGAACTAATTATTGCCATAAATATGGATGGTAGTGTCAGTGGTGTTCGCGTATTAAAACATCAAGAAACGCCAGGTTTGGGTGATGAAGTTGAATTAAGAAAAAGTAATTGGATAACTACCTTTACTGGTAAGAAACTATTCTCTGAAAAAGATAACCGCTGGGCTGTCACTAAAGACAATGGTATTTTTGATCAATTTACGGGGGCTACTATTACGCCACGTGCCGTTGTTAAAGCTGTGAAAAAGACACTCCTTTATTTTAAAGACAACAAAGGTTCTCTGTTAACGCGTCCTAATATTTGTCTCCAAGAAAATGAAAACACTGAAACGACAAGTGAGGCAAAAAATGAGCACTAAAACAGAGCCAACATTATCATCAATAGATAATACTGCCTTAGCTAAAAAAGCCCACAGAGAAGAGTATAGAGAATTAGCAAAACAAGGGTTATGGAAAAACAATCCTGGATTAGTACAATTATTAGGACTTTGCCCGTTATTAGCAGTAACCGCTACGGTAACTAATGCTTTGGGCTTGGGGCTTGCCACCTTATTGGTACTTGTGTGTTCAAATACCACGGTATCAGCTATTCGTCATTGGGTTCCTAAAGAAATTCGTATCCCTATTTTTGTGTTGATCATCGCAGCATTCGTTACCTGCGTACAATTATTAATGAACGCTTATACTTATGGCATCTACCAGTCACTCGGTATATTTTTACCCTTAATTGTTACCAACTGCGCCATTATCGGTCGTGCTGAAGCCTATGCTTCTAAGAACCCAATTAAACAAGCCAGTTTTGATGGCTTAATGATGGGGTTAGGATTTGCTTTAGTACTTTTTGTACTCGGTGCTATACGCGAAATTTTAGGGCAAGGAACACTCTTTGATGGCGCACATTTATTACTAGGTGATTGGGCAAGCGTTTTACGCATTGAAGTGATTCACTTAGACAGTCAATTTTTACTGGCCATTTTGCCCCCCGGTGCATTTATTGCGATGGGCTTCATCATTGCACTTAAAAATGCGATTGATGCCAATATTAAACAGCGTCAGCCGAAAGAAGCAGACAAAGCTATCGAACGCGTTAGAGTTAACTTTGAATCTTAGGAGTTCAGCAGCGAGTGAACCATAATTCGCTGCGAAGATTTAAGTCTAAGAAACTCGTACGACATAACGAAGAGCAACTCACGAATAAAAATGGTGAAAATAAAAGATGAACAAAGAAAAACGTTTAGAAATATTAACCCGACTTCGTGACAATAACCCTGAGCCCACCACAGAGTTAAACTTCAGTTCACCATTTGAATTACTTATCGCCGTCTTACTTTCAGCTCAATCAACCGATATTGGTGTTAATAAAGCAACCGCTAAGCTCTACCCTGTAGCCAATACACCACAAGCGATATTAGATTTAGGTCTTGAAGGGTTAATCTCCTATGTAAAAACCATTGGTCTATTTAACACCAAAGCAAAAAACACGATAAAAACATGTCAGATGCTGGTTGATTTGCATTGCGGTGAAGTACCTGAAAACAGAGCAGCGTTAGAGGCCTTGCCAGGTGTTGGCAGAAAAACCGCTAATGTTGTGTTAAATACAGCATTTGGTTGGCTGAAGGATAATGAAGATAACTATTTTTTAGCCGTAGACACTCATATTCAAAGGCTTGCAAACCGTACTGGTTATGCCAAAGGTAAAACGGTAGAACAAACAGAACAGGCAATCATAAAGAATACGCCGAAAAAAACAGAATTCATGTTCAACTTGCACCATTGGTTCATTTTGCATGGCCGCTATACTTGTGTAGCGAGAAAACCAAAGTGTGGCTCCTGTATTATTGAAGACTTATGTGACTTTAAAGATAAAGTAGAAAACTAAACAGAAAGCTAAGTAACTCGGCGTCAAGTTAAGGAATAAAAATGAAATTTTTACATACCATGGTTCGTATTCATGATCTTGACCAATCGCTCGATTTTTACATCAATAAACTCGGCTTAGTTGAAATCAGACGCCATGACGTACCAGAAGGAAAATTTACTTTGATCTTTTTAGCGGCAGCTAAAGGGAAAGCTGAAGTTGAGTTAACCTATAACTGGGGCTCGCAGGAGGAATATACCATTGGACGTAACTTTGGTCATCTAGCCTTCGAAGTTGAAGATATTTACCAAACGTGCCAACAACTTCAAGCAGGTGGTGTGATTATTAACCGACCACCACGTTGTGGAAAAATGGCGTTTGTTAAGTCACCTGACAATGTTTCCATTGAATTATTACAAAAAGGCACTGCATTAGCACCTCAAGAGCCGTGGTCAAGTATGGAAAATATTGGCTCTTGGTAGTACTTTAGTAGAGATATACCCAAACCACTTCAAAACGCAATTTTCAGCATCTCGAAGTGAATTGGGTATAAGTTATTGTATACGGTTAAAAACGCTTATTGAGCCAACGCTTCTTTAAGCGCAGCCAAAAATAAAAGAACATTTTCGTTACGTGCAGTATGACCCATTAAACCAATACGCCAAGCATTGCCAGCAAACTGCCCAAGGCCAGCGCCAATTTCTAAATTGTATTCATTTAATAAAAACTGACGTACTTTAGTATCATCAACCCCTGCAGGTATATGAACTGTATTTAACTGTGGCAACCTTTCGCTTTTAGGCACAACAAAACTTATTCCTAAGGCCTCTAGACCAGACGCTAATTTTTCATGCTGTGCTTTATGGCGTGCCCAGCTATTTTCTAAACCTTCGTTCTGTAATATTAATAATGATTCATGTAGCGCATATAACGAATTTACGGGTGCGGTATGGTGATAACTACGTTTACCTTCACCTGACCAGTATCCCATTACAAGTGATTGATCTAAGAACCAACTTTGAACTGGGATTTTTCTATTTTTGATAATTTCAGCAGCTTTATCGCTAAAGCTCACTGGTGAAAGTCCAGGCACACAAGATAAACATTTTTGACTGCCAGAATACACTGCATCAATGCCCCATTCATCAACTCTTAATTCAACACCACCTAGTGAAGTTACCGCATCAACTATCGTTAGACAATTATACTTACGCGCTATTTCACAAAGTGTTTTTGCATCGGACAACGCCCCTGTTGAGGTTTCAGCATGAACAAACGCAACAAAAGTGGCTTCTGGGGTCTGTTGTAAAGTATCTTCTAATGCGTGTGGGTCAACCGCTCTGCCCCACGTACCATCTACAACCACTAATTTAGCACCTATACGCTGTACGTTTTCAATCATACGCGCGCCAAAAACACCATTACGGCACACAACTACAGTATCATCAGCTGTAATTAAATTAACAAAACATGCTTCCATACCCGCTGAACCAGGAGCAGAAATAGCCATGGTATAAGTATTTTTAGTTTGAAATGCATATTGTATTAATGTCTTAACTTCATCCATCATACCAATAAAAGTAGGATCTAAATGCCCTACTGTTGGTCTTGCTAAAGCTGACAATACACGAGGGCTAACATCAGAAGGACCTGGGCCCATTAATGTACGTTGTGGTGGTATAAATGATTGAATTGACATAATGAGCTCACATCTTGAGGTAATTTTGCTATAGATGCCGCCACCATAGCATTAATTGAACTATTTACTTAATTAATAGTTGTTATCCTAGTTATTGATTTCATAAATGTAGTGGCAAGTACGCCACTTATTGTTATTATTCTTTTCATTGAATTTACTGATGGCAAATAGCTACTTAGGGCACACTTCTTATGGCACATTTCTTATGGCACTAAAGGCAACAATTTATAAAGTAAATATTGAGCTAGCAAATATGGATCTGAATTATTACGATTCATTACAACTTACGCTAGCGCAACACCCTTCAGAAACAGAGCAACGGCTTATGGTACGTTTGATCTGTTATATTTTAAATGCTCACCCAGATTTACAGTTTGGTAAAGGGGTTAGTGATGAAGATGAAGCTGCGATTTGGCAAATAAATTATAGTGGTGAAATAGCTCTCTGGATTGAGTTAGGACAATTAGACGAAAAACGCATCAAAAAAGCGTGTAATAAATCGGCAAAAGTTAAGCTATATTGTTACGGATCAAGCGTGAATACTTGGTGGTCACAAACACAAAACGCTTTACAGAATTTTCCTAAACTGAGCATTGAACAGTTTGATATGACTACAACCAATGCGTTAGTGAAATTACTGAGTAGAAACATGGAATTTCAATGTAGCATCCAAGACGATCAACTCTGGTTAACCTGTGGTGATGAAACATTATTGATAGAAACAACCACTTTAAAGTCATAAAAAATAGCCCCATCATCAAAAAATTCACAGTGTAAAAAGAGAAAAGCATGACTAAAAATATTGCTGGTTTTTTTATAAAAGTCAGTGTGTTGATAATAAGCTTAGCTACAGTAAGCTTCACTTGCGCAGTAACAAATAAGATATCTTTAGCACAAGTCACTAAAGATATTACTTATCTAGCGAGTGATGAATTAAGAGGTCGAAGTAACTATTCACCAGAAATACACTTAGCTGCTGAATATATTGCTAAACGTTTTCAACAAAGTGGCTTACTCGCTACAGAAGGTCTATCAGGGACTGATTTTTTACAAAAATATGAAGTAACTAAAATTACCCCAAAAAAAATCCACTTAACGATAAATGGAGAAAATATTACTTCTAAAAATTTAATAATGGCTAGCACAGTCACTAATTTTTCATGGGCAATGAACAACCGTACTAACAACACAGAATTTACGATACACAACATTGGCAAAAACGATGATATGAAAGCCATCGTTGACACATTAAATAGACAAGGGGGAAAGCACCTAGTTTTGTTAAACCCTGCTCATAAGGCACTATTTGAGCGTTATCAACACTATTTACAACAAGGGTCAACAAAACTACATCAAGCAAATAGCCATAAAATTTCAGGTGGGATTATCGTTATAGCATTATCAACAATAACTGCTGAAAAAATTAATAACTTGAAAGTGTCAGGTGTTAGCACGATAAATAAAGACGATCTATATAACGTAGTGGCTATATTACCTGGGCAAACTAAACCAGAGGAGATTGTGCTCTATTCTGCTCATTATGATCATTTGGGCGTAAAAACTGGCGAAGGTGATGTTATTTATAATGGTGCTGATGATGATGCTTCAGGGACAACCGCCATTATCAACTTGGCACAACACTATGCCAAGCACGGAGGTAATGCACGTACGCTAATGTTCGCGGCTTTTAGTGCAGAAGAAATAGGGGGTTTTGGCTCTCGTTATTTTTCAAAACAACTTGAGCCACAAAAAATCATCGCTATGATCAATATTGAAATGATTGGTAAACCATCAAAATTTGGTGCTGGTACTATGTGGATGACAGGTATGGATCGCTCTAATCTTGGTGAAAAATTAAATATAGCGCTAGCTAAGTCTGCTAAAAAAATATACGACGACCCTTACCCCGATCAACATTTATTTTACCGCTCTGACAATGCAACTTTAGCAAGGTTAGGTGTACCCGCTCATAGCTTTAGCAGCGCACAACTTGACAAAGATCAGCACTATCACCAAGCTAGCGACAATCTATCATCATTAAATTTAACGTCTCTTCATCAGAACATTGAAATGCTTGCCATGGCAACTCAGCCTTTGGTCGACGGCAGTATGACTCCGTCACGGATAAATAAAAATTTAGTAACAAGGGAAGGACTTATATTTTAATTTGGTAATCGAGCACAGGTTGATAGATAGATAATTGCCCACTAAGCAAACTCATCTAAGTATTTGCCCGATACAGCATGAAATGAACCTAGCTAAAACGCGTGAAATTTTCGTAAGCCTGCTATTCTATCTTATTTGCGTTCATCTAGTTATTATAGTGTGTATTACTCTGTTAACCTTTATTGGTATAGATCGAAATATGACAATATCTACAAAAAACACTATAGCAACTAAACTTACCCAACAACATCCAACGTTGATTCATACGGAAAACATTAAGGTGATTTCTCATGTACAGCGCGAAACTGATGATTGGCAACTTAATACACTGATGCTTGACGGCGTTAATGTTGCCTTTAAATATAAACGAAAAAAACGCTACAAAAACCTTAAAGGGTCTAGGGTTAATATCACTTATTATCCAGATAATGAAAAGGTTGCCGGTTTTGATATTGAAATAATGAAAATAGTGAGAATAAAACTGACTTAACTCTGATATAGAGTATCAATACGGAATTTTTTTGATGATTAATATACTAATTAATTATAAAAAAAAATTTATTTTTCTATTTTGAATATAAAAATAATTTATTTTCATGTTTTCACCCTTGTTTATCAAACAAGTCTTGACGAATGCTCAGCCATCTTCCATAAATAGGGTATCGGTATAACATAATAATTACTACCGGGCGTTTATTTAGCGAACAAGAATAATAAAGCTAAATAATTTATTGGGGACTGCAAGAGGAAAATCATTATGATATTAAACCATATTTGGGGATTATACGCCCATCCAAAAGACGAATGGCAGACAATTGAAAAGCGTCATGAAAGCTTAATGTACAGTCTTATGCATATTTTAGTGGTAGCCCTTATTCCCGCAATATGTGGTTATTATGCAGCTGCACATATAGGTTGGACTATCGGCGTGGGCGAACCCATAAAAATAAGTCCCTCTAGCGCACAAATAATGGCTATTTCTATGTATATAGCCTTAGTCTTAGGCGTATTTTTATTGGCTTATTTAATTCAATGGATGGCAAAAACGTTTGATTCTAATCCAACTTTTGTTCAATCACTCGAATTAGCTGCTTATACCGCAACCCCTATGTTAATGGTTGGTATCACAACACTATTTCCTGTGCTTTGGTTTGTTGCTCTAGCAGGGATAGCAGCGGTTAGTTATTCAGTATATCTATTATATTCTGGTGTACCTATTATGATGAATATTCCAGAAGATAAAGGTTTTATTTATTCAAGCTCAGTGGTAACTTGTGGTTTAGTACTACTGGTAGCTATTATGGCATTGAGTGCAATGTTCTGGACCACGGGTTTTATACCAGAATACGTGTCTTAACTGTTCTTCATAAGTAGCGAGTTAGGTAATAACTCGCTACTTTTTTATCTAAAGTTGTCAGAGCTATATTTAGTTACTCTGCTCCTTCGTTATGCATATCGATTATAGAATCAGCATTTTTATCTGATTCATCTTTAGTACTATTATTTCGCATAGCATCTAGTTTTTCTAAATAGGCATTATCAATATCATTAGTGATATAATGACCATTAAATACAGAGGTATCAAAACGTTTGATATCGGGATTGCCTAAACCAACAGCAAGAACTAAATCTTCAATCGATTGAAAAATAAGTTTATCCGCACCAATTAAACTACATATATCATCAACATCACGTCCATGCGCAATTAATTCATTAGCACTTGGCATATCTATACCATAAACATTAGGAAAGCGTACTTCAGGGGCTGCAGAAGCAAAATAAACTTTTTTAGCTCCCGCAGAACGTGCCATTTCAATTATCTGCTCTGACGTTGTTCCGCGTACTATAGAGTCATCAACAAGTAGAACATTCTTACCTTTGAATTCGGTTTCAATAGCATTAAGTTTTTGTCTTACAGATTTTTTACGTTGCTCTTGGCCTGGCATAATAAAAGTTCGGCCAATATAACGATTTTTCACAAAACCTTGCCTATAAGGTAAGGCTAATTCCTGGGCTATTTGCAAAGCAATATCACATGATGTTTCAGGAATAGGAATAACGACATCAATATCCACATCACTCCATTCTTGAGATATTTTTTGACCTAGCTTAGTACCCATTTCAACACGAGATGCATAAACAGACATTTTATCAATCGTTGAGTCTGGACGTGCAAAATATACGAATTCAAAAATACAAGGGCTATAGACAGGATCTTCTACACATTGCTGACTATAAATCTGGCCATCTTCAGTGAAGAATATCGCTTCGCCAGGAGCTACATCACGCACAAACTCAAATGAACAAGCATTAAGTGCTACTGATTCAGAAGCAACCATGTATTCAGTACCGCTTTCAGTTTCACGTTTACCAAAGACTAATGGGCGAATACCATTTGGGTCACGAAAAGCGACCATACCATAGCCAATAATTAGCGCTACTGTGGCGTAAGCACCCCGCACACGTTTATGTACATTGGCAACAGCAGTAAAAACATCATCTGGTGCTAAGACTACTTGAACGCTTTGTTGTAACTCATGTCCAAAAATATTTAGTAATAGCTCAGAATCAGACGTTGTATTTACATGACGACGCGCTTCTGTATTCAACCAAACTTTTAATTCTTCTGCATTAGTTAAGTTGCCATTATGAGCTAAAGATATACCGTAAGGTGAGTTAGCATAAAAAGGCTGAGCCTCAGATGAACTTGACGTACCCGCTGTTGGGTAGCGTACATGACCAATACCAATATTGCCCTGTAAACGCAACATATGGCGCGTATGAAAGACATCTTTAACTAAACCATTACCTTTCCTAAGGCGAAATGTATTGTTATGAATAGTTACAATACCGGCAGCATCTTGTCCTCGATGCTGTAACACTGTTAATCCGTCATACAAATACTGATTAACCGGGGTTTGACCGACAATACCAACAATACCACACATGAATTTTTCTCCGCTTGAAACTTAGTTAACTTTCATTAAATTAATAGACTAAGTTAGAAAACTTGATGATTGCTTAAGATACTCAAAAAACCACTCAACAACTAACCTAAATTCAGGTACTAGTTGTGAACTTTTCCACCAATCACTTGTTGCTGCTCCCGTAAAAGCATCCATAAAGAATAACACCGCGCTGATAATTAACACGCCACGTAAAGCTCCAAAGACTAGGCCCAACACACGATCTGTACCTGACAAACCAGTTTTACTTACTAATTGACCTATAAGGTAATTAACAAGTGCGCCCAGTATTAAGGTAGTAATAAATAAGATCGCTATTGAAGCAGAATTTCGTAATAATTGATCGGAAATATTAGTAAGAAGATTGGCTAGATTGGCATAAAAAGTACTGGCAATAAAAAAGGCGCTGATCCAGATAACTAGTGAGACAGCTTCTTTAACAAAACCGCGTACCAAACTAATTAGCGTTGATATACCTATAACTGCCAAAATGGCGTAATCTACCCAAACCATATTTTGATTTTCTCATTGATTAGAGCCGCGCATTCTATCAGAATACCAATAAAAATACTTAAGTTTTTTTTCACAAACAGGAATTATTTTGTTGGATAAAAATGCGCTACTTTACCCTGCACATTAGTCAATTTTTTCAATGCGGGTATTTTCTTCATCAATGTCACTTTTATTAATTCAGGTCCAACAAAGACTTTAGTCAACGTACCTTTTTTTGTTTTAATTGGCTTGGTAAAAACAGTATAACCATTACGCTTTAGTTTATTTACTAGTTCAGCAACATTACTTTTGTGTTTAAAACTACCTAGCTGAATTACCCACGCTTCTTTATTAACTGATTTCGGTGGCTGTTGGCCTAACACTGGTTTAGTGATTGCCGATTGAGTCGTCGCTTTTAAATATGTATTGGCAACAATTTCTTCAACCTTCCTCGCCTGAGTTACTTTTATTGATTTAACATTCATTTTTGTCGCTTGATTTTCTCCCGGTTCAATATTGGCTATACTGCTAACTTGTTTACGGGTCTGCGCGGTATTATCTATTATCAACAGGTCATCTTGCGCTTCTTCATTAAAAACGATTGCTTTGTCTTTTATTACTAGCTTGTGTTCTGGAAAAGGTTTTTTATTTATTTTTCCAGTGAAAATAGGTGTTTGAGGTATTTGCTCAAAGTCTGTTTGATGTGAATTTTTTGTACCGTCAAGTAAATCAGGCAAAAAGATGATGATGACAGCAGCTACTATAACGGTACCAACAAGGCGATTTTGAAACGGTGTAGACAAGTGATTCTCCCATGAAATCAGGTGTTTGTTAAATTTAACATAAACCAACTTAAACCAATAATCGCCTAATTTCAGCAACTGTATAAAAAGAACCAAAAACAAGAATCAAATCGGTTGATTGTGCTTTTTTATTCGCTATTTTAAATGCTTGCGTGATATTGTCAAAGCAATTGACTGATTTAGTAAAGTTATCTAACTCTATAGCCATGATCTCAACTGATGCAGCTCTTGGTAAAATTAAAGGCGCAATATACCAATCATCAATCACCTCATGAAAAGGCTGTAACGTATTTTTGATATCTTTATCTGCTAACATAGCAACGACAGCAATTATGCGCTGATATTTATTCTGCTGCTTTAGCTCAGCTAATTTTTTTACCAAATATCGCCCTGCATGAGGATTATGGCCAACATCAAGCATAACATCACAACCAGCGACTGCATTATTAATAAACAATTCAGTTCTACCGGCAACTTTAGTTTTTGCTATTAATGCATTAACTTTATCTGTTGTTAACGTAACACCAAGTTGTGCTAACACCATCAGTGCTGTGGCAATATTATCCCTAGGAATATGAGTATTAACCAAATTTTTCAAACAAATGGTTTCATCAGTAACCTCTGTACTATTAACATCAGCGCTATCAAATTTTGTATACTGCCATTGCCATAAATTTTGATTTTTACCGATGCTTTCTTCAATCAGTGTAAAGTCTTGTTCGCGAACTTTTATGTTGTTTCTGACTTGTTTAGAAAGTACTTTAGCATCAAAATAATTCACTTCTTTAGCGTATTCAATGACAGAGTTTGGCGCATCACTATCACCGATAATAATATGCTGATTAGCACGGAAAATACCTGCTTTTTCAAAACCGATAGTTTCTCTGTCATTTCCTAAAAAGGCTTGATGATCAAGATCAATCGTTGTAACCACCGCTACATCAGCATCAATAATATTGGTTGCGTCAAGGCGTCCGCCAAGCCCTACTTCGAGGATAATGATATTTGGCTTAACCTCCATCAATATAAGAAAAGCAGCTAATGTAGTAAATTCATAGTAGCTTAGCGATATATTAGCCCTTGCTAGGTCTATTTGCTCAAAAGCACAAATAAAAGAGTGATCATCGACATCGATTTTATTTATTCGTAGTCTTTCATTGAAACGTTCAATATGAGGTGAAGAATACACCGCAACCGTCAATTTTTGTTCTTTAATGCTTTCTTCAAGTAATGCGTTTTCCACAAAAGCACAAGTAGTGCCTTTGCCATTAGTACCTGCAACAGTAATAACACGAGCAAAACTAAAATCAATATTTAACCGTTTGGCAACTTGACCAATGCGAGCTAAACCGAGGTCAATTTCGATATTATGTAGTGTTTCTAAATAATAAAGCCACTCGTTAAGATCTTTACAACCTTTAGAGTGGCTTGAATTTTTTTGTGGCATTTACGGCTCTATTTTTTATATTTTATTTAACATAGCAATGTAGTTAACATTGCTATGTTATACACTTAACTTTCTAGAAGTGGGCTAGTTTGTCCCATAAATTTTCCTAACATGCGCGCTAACGTTGCACGCATATTACGGCGATCAACAATCATATCAATAGCACCTTTCTCTAGTAAAAATTCACTACGCTGAAATCCTTCAGGTAATTTTTCACGTACTGTTTGCTCTATTACACGAGGACCAGCAAAACCAATTAGCGCTTTAGGCTCAGCAACGTTAATATCGCCTAACATAGCTAAACTTGCCGACACACCACCCATAGTAGGATCTGTCAACACAGAAACATAAGGTAAACCTTTTTCACTCATTTTAGCTAATGCTGCGCTGGTTTTAGCCATTTGCATTAACGAAAATAGCGCTTCTTGCATACGCGCTCCACCGCTAGCAGAGAAGCAAATAAAAGGTATGTTATGCTCTAAGCAGTATTCAACACCTTTGACAAAACGGGCACCAACAACAGAAGCCATTGAGCCACCTAAAAATGCAAACTCAAAAGCGGCAACAACTACTGGCATGCCATGAAGTTCACCTTTCATTACCACTAATGCATCTTTTTCACCCGTACTTTTACGCGCAGCACTTAATCTATCTTTATAACGTTTTGAATCTTTAAATTTTAAAATATCTTGTGCTTCGAATTCTTCACCAAGTTCTTGTCTGTTGTCTTGATCAAGGAAGCTATCAATGCGCTTACGAGCACTAATACGCATATGGTGATCACATTTTGGACAAACGGAGATTTGGCGCTCTAGTTCAACTTTATATAATACTGCATTACATGCAGAGCATTTACTCCAAACGCCTTCAGGAATATTGCGTTTTTGAGTAGATTTTGCTTTTGGGAGAATTTTTTCTATCCAGCTCATAATTTTATTTTTGCCTATTGCAACGAATATAAATTAACTTTTGAGTGAAAATAATCACACCAATAGTCAATCTTAAAAAGAATGCTAATTTAACACTTAATTAGAACACACTTTAGCCTATGTTTTATATAAAAAACTGGTCGGGCTTGTTATTTATATACCTGAAAATTTAAATTAGCTTAAAAATAGTGGTCCAAAAGGTCCTTTAGGGATGTTAAATTCCTGCGGATAATCAACTTCAATAAAATATAAGCCCTCAGGAGGTGCTGTCACACCGGCTAAGCAACGATTTTTAAGCTCAAGTACATCTTTCATCCAAATAGGTTTTTCTTGCGCTTGCCCTACTCTCATTAAACTTCCAACAATATTTCGTACCATATGGTGTAAAAAAGCATTCGCCTTAATATCAACAATAATATAATCGCCTTGACGAGTTATCTCACAATGAATAATAGTGCGTATTGGTGAATGAGATTGACAATGAACCGTACGAAATGAAGTAAAGTCATGTTTTCCAATAAGATATTGCGCCCCTTGATACATTAATTTTTCATCAAGAGGGAAATGATGGTGGCTAATACCATAACTTAAAATAGCGGAACGCAATCTCTTATTATTAATAATATAACGATAGCGCCTAGCTGTAGCGCTAAAACGAGCATGAAACTCTTCACTAACAGCTTTAACCCAAGTAATTGCAATATCGCTAGGTAGATGAGTATTTACACCTAGCGTCCATGCGGTATCTTTACGCATTTTCCTAGTATCAAAGTGAACTACTTGATTGGTAGCATTTACGCCCGTGTCAGTACGACCAGCACATATAACTTCGATAGGTTCAGCTGCAATTTTTGAGAGCGCTTGTTCAACCTTGTGCTGAACACCAATAACATTCTTTTGTTTCTGCCAGCCACAGTAATTTCTTCCATCGTATTCAACACCTAACGCATAACGCATGTAAACCTCTTCAAACACGGCTCTGATTGACTTTCATCCAATCTATATAGTCGCGCATTATCTATTATTTTGCTGTGCTATGCCAATGCTTGTTAAGCTTATACTAATTGAATTAGATCTATATTTAAAAGGAATTTATAATAAAAACATCAGTATTAAGCCTAGTTCGAGCTAATGTCCTAAAACTCATGTATTAAGAATATTTGACTGGTAACTATAAATTATCTAGCAATTTTTTCGCCGCTATTTGTTGTTGAGTGTCACCTAGCTTAACCACCTCTTGTAGAATCACCTGGGCATTGTCAAAATCATCAATTTCAATATAAATTTTCGCTAAATCCAGCTTTGCAGCCATACCATTTTCATCTACATCTACATCAATCTTATTAACGCCATCAGTAAATTCTGGAAATTCATTTAAACCAACATCAATATTAGTTTTATCATAAGGTTCATTATCGCTTGCTTCATATTGAGTTTCTGATAGTAAAGAATCCACAGACACAAAGCTTTGCTCATTTTTAGTGGCTTTTATGTTGTCATTCAAAGGAATATTTGAGGTAATATTATCAAAGTCTGCAAGAGAAACATCATCGTCAACCTCTAAGCTTTTATTGAAATCAACTGACGTACTAGCAGCACTGGATTCTTCTTCAATATTTGCTAATAGTTCATCAAAATCCAAACTGTCTAATTCTTGAATATCATTTATTTCAATTGCTTCCGATACTTGGCTCTTATCGTTATTTTTATTAAATAAACCTGTAAGAACATTCTGTTCAGAAACGTCAGGCGTTAATTCAATAGAATGATCTGTCGCTTGATCGCTTAATAACTCAGCAACTGAGTCTTCATCAAACGCATCAGCAATAAGCGAATCAAAATCATCAGGATTAATCATTACTGCTTTAGCATTATCGTCACAAAAATCACTTTGATCATCGACTAGTACTTCATTTCCTTGAGCTTCTTGCTTTTTGATAGCATCATCTGCCATTAGCAAAGAATCAAGTTCATCTTGTTCTAGCTTTGCCTCTTCAATGCCATCATCAAGAGAAAGTTCACCCATTTCGTCTATATTCGCTTTTGGCTCTTTTGATATGTTTTCAGGTTTAATCTTAGATATTTTCTTAGGCTTATTTACAGGTGTGATTGTATATTTATTACGCTGTTTAAAAATTAGCGCAACAACTAACAAAATTAACACCGCGGGTAACGTTGCTATTAAAAAAATCAATCCTACATTTGAAAAAACATTATCTTTTTCTAATACTGCTTGTTCTCGTTCTAACAATAACTCTTGTTCTTTCACTTGATATTTATCTAATAGTATTTGTTGCAACCTGATCAAATCATCCACTTTCAACTTGATTTCTTTCCCTTCAGCAACCTCCGTTTTCATACTAATTAACTGGTTATTAAATGACGTTAGCCTTTGACGTAGTTCTTCATTTTCTTTTAAAATAGCTTGTAAACCATCAATAGACTTTAAAACATCATGTTGAATATTTGTTAAACGCTTCTGTTGTTTATGATCTATCTCTTTTAGTTGATCATTTATTTCGATTTTTACCGTATCTAAGTGTTTTTTATTAACATTAGAATACTCTTGTATTCCTGATTTTTTAGCTACCTTTTTACCTTGTTTTTTGTGCCAATCTATATCATCTTGAGTAGACTTTTGTTTTGCCACAGCCTTATTCACAGACATCATGCGATCAAGTGATGGAACTTTTAAGTATTGTCCTTCAACCAGATGGTTAAAATTACCATTAACAAAGGATTGGGGGTTCGCTTGATGCAAGGCTTCCATGACTTGATAAACACTTAAACGATTATCAGGGCGGACCGTCAATGCTATGTTCCATAGCGTATCTCTTTGAGTAAGAGGCCCATACCTATCAAAAGGAAAAACATCGGTACTGTTAGGAATGCGCATATGAATGCTGCGTTCTGGGGTCTGTACTTCTTGTGAAAAAGCCGTACTACTTGTGTAGAGCATACTAATAGAAAATACACTAACAGTGAATATACCAAGAACAACTTGCCATAGGCACAGGCGAAATGATTTTTGCATTGAAGTTTTCCCAGTCATTATTATTTTCACAAAATTAGCTATTCGTCAGTTATTTGACAAAGTAAGGCGATCGATAACTTATCACATCGAAGCAAAATTTATTCCATCTTATATGAATATGAAATTAGCGAATAAATAATAATACCAAATTAAAAAGAGATTACTCAATATTTTGAGAAATAAAACCAAAAAAACTCGCCGTTAACATAATTATTAATGTTGACGACGAGTTTTAAAATTTTCGGAGTTATCTTTAGCTAACTAGCTTAGATGATCTTTAATTAATAATTCAGCTATTTGAACACTATTTGTTGCCGCACCTTTACGTACGTTATCTGCAACTATCCACATATTTATACCACAATTATGACTAATATCTTCACGTATACGACCAACGAACGTATCATCTTTACCACTTGCGTCAGTAATTTGTGTAGGGAAATCTTCGTCTTTAGGGCAAACTACTAAGCCCGGAGATTGTGCTAATAATTCTTTAACTTCTTCTGCCGAAATGGGTGAATTAGTTTCAATATGTAAAGATTCGCCGTGACCAAAAAACACAGGCACACGAACAGCAGTAGGGTTAACTAAAACATTATCATCACATAATATTTTCTTCGTTTCCCATACCATTTTCATTTCTTCTTTGGTGTAACCGTTCTCAAGGAACACATCTATTTGTGGAATAACATTAAACGCTATTTGACGAGAAAAGTTTTTTGTTTCAACTGGCTTACCGCTCAATAAATCTGCAGTTTGCTTAGCTAACTCATCCATAGCTGCTTTACCACCGCCAGAAACTGACTGATAAGTACACACGTTAACACGGTTAATTCCTACCGCGTCATAAATAGGTTTTAATGCCACCAGCATTTGAATGGTAGAACAATTAGGGTTCGCAATAATATTACGGTTACGGTATTCACCTAATGCTTGTGGATTTACTTCGGGTATCACTAATGGAATGTCGTCGTCATAACGAAACTCAGAGGTATTATCAATAACAATACAGCCAGCCTCCCCTGCAATAGGTGCATATTTTGCTGAGGTAGCGCCACCAGCAGAAAAGAAACCAATTTGCGCTTGGCTCCAATCAAAATTATCTGCATCAAGCACTTCAATGCTTTCGCCATTAAATTCAATAAATTCACCAGCAGAGCGAGCACTTGCTAATGGATATAGTTTATTAATTGGGAAATCTCTTTCTTCTAAAATTTCCATAATGGTTTTGCCAACTAAGCCTGTTGCGCCAAGTATGCATACATCAAATTTTTGTGCCATGATCCTCTCTCTTTACTTTTGTTTTAATTAAGTAGTTCTTTATTAATATCTAAGCTCTACTGAAACCTAAGCGGTGGGGCACACTGCTATAGGTGTTATATGACAAAATTACTTGCACCGCTGAAAACTCCCTGCGAGTTGGGTAGTTTTTTCTAAGGGCATCGAAACCTTGACTTGATAATTGCTGACGAAAAATAGCATCGTCACGCCTAACATCGTAAACCATTTTAACTAACTGGTTTAGTACTATTTCATTAAATTCTTGATTTAATTCTACACATGAAATGCTAGCTTTAGGTAAAAGTATTTTTAACTGACATACAGGCTCAACATTAATATGTTGGCATAATGCCTGATATAGCATTTCTGTACCACGCGCTTTTCCTTCTAAGCTATAACCAGCTATATGAGCGGTAGCTATTTCGGTATAGTCAATCAATGGTGTTAACACATCTGGCTCACCTTCCCATACATCTAATACTAACTTCAATCCATGACCCGATTTTTTTAGCGCAAGTAAAGCGTGGTTATCTATTACCTCGCCGCGACAAGTACTGATCAATATTTGTTCATCTTTTAAATTGTTTAACCGAGTCTCATCAAGTAAATGATAAGTGGGATATTCACCATCAATAACTTTAGGTACATGCAATGAAATAACATCACATTCAAGCACTTCTTCTAATGACACAAAATCTCTGGTGTCATCCATGTTAGCTGCAAGTAGAGGATCACAAATTTTGTACTGAATACCTAACGCTGATAACTTTTCACTTAAACGGGTGCCCGTGTTACCGCCACCCACAATTCCCACGCTAAGTTGAGTTAAATCAAACAAATACCGTTCAGCTAAAATAACTAACGCACTAAGAACATATTCAGCAACCGACACTGCATTACAACCGGGGGCTGAATGAAAGGCGACATCACGTTTAGTAAGATAAGTTTGATCGATGTGATCCGTACCTATCGTAGCGGTACCAACAAAACTAAGCTTTTGGTTTTCATTTAACAGCGTTTCATTAACCTGAGTAATTGAGCGCACCAATAGCACATCAGCATCACGTACTTGCTCAGGTGATAAATCTCGACCTGCAAAAGGTATTAACTGAGTATCACTACTCGCAAAATCACTAAAAAACTCTTTAGCGTAAGGCATGTTTTCATCAAAAAGTATTTTCATAGATGCTTTAAGCTATTAGATGCATTGAACATTTAGTGCATTATACTCAGTTTACCGTTATAAAAAAGCCATGTAAGTCAATTTACCCTACATGGCTTAATTTGAAATTTAATGCGCGAAGTCTAACGTTTGAAACTCAACGCTATCAATCTATCACTAAGCTTTATATTTCTGCATCACTAACGTCGCGTTAGTGCCACCAAAACCAAAACTGTTAGACATAACTAAATTAAGCTCAACATCACGTTTTTCAGTAACAATATCTAAACCTTTAGCTTGTTCATCTAAGTTTTCAATATTAATTGATGGGGCAACAAAGTTGTTTTCCATCATTAAAATAGAGTAAATAGCTTCATGAACACCTGCGGCACCTAATGCATGACCTGTCATTGCTTTAGTTGCGCTAATAGCCGGTGATTTTTCACCAAATAATTCTTGAATTGCGCCAAGTTCTTTAACATCACCTACTGGAGTAGAAGTGCCGTGAGTATTTAAATAATCTACTTCGCCAGTCACACCTTGCATCGCTTGTTGCATACAACGTACTGCGCCTTCACCACTTGGTGCCACCATGTCGTAACCATCAGACGTAGCGCCATAACCAACAATTTCAGCATAGATATGCGCGCCACGCGCAAGTGCGTGTTCTAGCTCTTCCACGACAACCATACCGCCACCACCAGAAATAACAAAACCATCTCTGTCAGCATCATAAGTACGTGAAGCTAACTCTGGGGTATCATTACGACCCGCAGATAAGGCGCCCATACCATCAAACATCATCGCTAATGACCAATCAACTTCTTCACCACCACCAGCAAAAACAATATCTTGTTTGCCTAGTTGAATAAGTTCCATGGCATTACCAATACAATGCGCACTAGTAGCACATGCTGAACTGATAGAGTAGTTAACCCCTTTAATTTTAAAAGGTGTCGCTAAACAAGCCGATACTGTGCTACTCATCGTTTTAGGAACCGCATAGGGACCTACACGACGAATGCCACGGCTACGAAGCGTATCAGTTGACGATACAATATTCGCTGAAGATGCGCCACCAGAGCCAGCAACAATACCTGTACGAAAATCAGATACTTGTTCATCTGTTAATTTTGCGTCACTAATAGCTTGTTCCATAGCAATATAAGCATAACCCGCTGCATCGCCCATAAAGCGTAATGCTTTGCGATCAATGTGATCTTTAATATCAATATCCGGTTTGCCCCACACATTACTTTTCAAGCCTTGCTCTGCAAAACTATCCGAGTGAGTTATACCTGATTTACCTGATTTTAATGAAGCTAAAACTTCTTCTGCATTATTACCAATGCTTGAGACTATACCGAGACCGGTGATCACTACACGTTTCATTTAAATAACCATTATTATAATAAGAAAATTTCAAAAGTCGGGCATATTATTATACTTAACTTTGTCCCCATACCGGTATTACTAGTTAGCTAACCTAGCAAATCAGCGTACACATGTACGCTATAATATATTTTTAATAAAAATATATCTACGCACTTTAACTAAAAAAGCAGTAAATATCACTGACCTCAATCAATAATTATATTAAAATATCACGATGAAAGCTAAGCAATACTAACTAACTCTATGAATAAAAAACAAAAATTAAGTTTTAAACCTGATGGTATGACCTGTTCAGAACAATTTAATGATATTAATGTTGAGTGTAAATCTGGCTATAAATTAAGACCAAAGATAATAAAACCACAACATGTCAGTATTATCGGTGGTGGTATCGCTTCTGCTTGTGCGGCTTATGCGTTAACTAAGCAAGGTATAAAAGTTACGTTATACTGCAAAGACAATGCACTAGCACAAGGAGCATCAAGCAATGCTATCGGTGCATTATATCCGTTATTACACCAGCGAGCGGATGACATTAGTTTATTTTACCAACAGGCTTTTTGGCGAGCTAAAGCACTTTATACTGAAATTTCTCAACAAGGATTCGATTTTCCTCATAGTTGGTGTGGCTTAATAGAAGTAGCCTATAACGAATCATTAGTAAAACGCCAAAAAACATTTAACGAACTTGCCACTTGGCCCACCGAGCTTATTCATAAAGTTGGCGCTGAACAAGCGAGTCAGATTGCTAATGTCACATTACGTAATGGCGGTCTTTTTATGCCAAATGCCGGTTGGATAGCCCCTCAAGAACTTGTTAAGCAAATGGTTAGTGCTGCTAAAACCACGGGGAAGTTAACCGTAAATACCAATATCTTAGTCAATAAAATAGAACAATTACAACCCATTGATAATCAAACACAAAAAGATAAAGCTGAAAAAGAGCCAACGCACTGGCGATTAATTACTAACAACGGTAATTTTGATGCCAGTGTTTTGGTGGTATGTGGTGGTGCAGAAGTTATTGACCTCGACTTTATCAAGCAACTGCCCTTTACTTCAGTACAAGGGCAAATAACCTCAATGAAAACTAACAGTGTAATCAACCCATTATCTACGGTTATTTGCCATAAAGGTTATTTAACCCCTAGCAGTAGCACTGCTCAACACCCAGGCATTCATTGTATAGGGGCAACGTTTAAGAAAAACAATACCAGTACTATCGCGACAAAAGAGGATGATGAGTATAATTTAAAAATGCTCTCTAGTTGCTTACCTGATTTAGCTAAGGACATCAATTGGACTGAGCAAGATATATCAGCCAGTAAAGCAAGGCTACGCTGCATGACCCCAGATCATATACCTATGGTTGGTGCGATGCCTGATGTTCAAAAACATATAGAGACCTACCCTCATTTGGCGAAAGATAAAAATTGGAAATACAATCAAGCGGCGCCAGCGGTTAAGAACCTTTATGTCATGATGGGCTTTGGTGCGCGTGGTTTATGTTCCGCACCGCTCGCTGCCGATATTTTAACGGCTGATTTATGCGGCACACCCTACCCTGTAAGTAACGAAATGTTATTTAACTTAAGCCCAAATCGTTTTGTTATTCGCGATATCATTAGACGAAAAGTATAACAATTAAACGGGATGAAATATAAAAGATAAATTACGGTCTAATACAATACGAATTGTCATAAAAAGAGTATCCAATGAAAAAGCTCGAACACAAATTACTACCCTGCGTTATTTGTACCATTGGTCTTAATTGCTATGTCGCTGGTCACAACTTAGTACAGGCGAGTATTAAAAAACTAATGAATAATAAAGGTAAAAATTTTGTAGCTAACGATGGTCCATATATCATGTCAAAAAACGATGACGAAAAAACTGTCCAATAAAAACTTAACGCAACTATTAACAGACCACGACCCTGGCACTTACAGTAACTTTATCTAAAGTAAAATTGTAACCTTTACTTACTTTGTATCATCCAAGTGTTATATATTGCATAAAACAGCAATACTAACTTGATTTGATCAGGAAGATAACATGAGTAGTAGCCAAGTTGAAAGTACACTAAATTCAATAGATTCAAATACCAATGCTAAACCTTTATCACATATTAGCCTTGCTGCGTTTTCATCTAAAACCACTTCAGGTAAAATATTAAATTTTTTCGCGCCTATGCTCGATAGGTTACTTGGCATAAAAAAGCTAAACAACCTTTATGTCGAACAAAACTTTTCAGGCTTAGACAAACAAGAGTTTTCAGAAAAATTATTAGATGCATTAGGCGTTAGTATTTTATCTGCGGATAACGTACTTAAGAAAATTCCCAAAACAGGCAAGTGCATTGTTGTTTGTAATCACCCTTATGGCATGGTCGAAGGCGTCATTATTGCCAACTTGTTGACGAATTACCGAAATGACACCAAAGTGATGGCAAACATTGCGCTTAAAGTATTTAAAGAAATAAACGATTATTTTATCTTTGCCAACCCATTAAAACCTCAAACAGCGATTAATAGTACTGCCATAAAGCAGTGTTATCGGCACGTTGAAGACGATGGATTATTAGTGATTTTTCCAGCAGGCCGTGTATCTTTTTATCAAAGTGAACAAAAAATAATTACCGATGGTCATTGGAATCGCTTAGCCGTAAATATAGCGGATAAAACACAGACGCCTATTTTACCTATTTTTATTTCTGGTACCAATTCAACACTATTCCATCGTTTGGGACGTATTTATTATCGATTTCGTTTATTGATGCTAGCGCGGAAAATATTTAAATTACAAAACCATCAAATCACGCTTAGTGCCAACAATATTATTACACCAAAGCAATTAACCCCATTTAGCAACAGTGAAATGAAAAATAACCTATTACGGATACAGTGTTACTTAAACGATCAACAGTATTTAAAACCTTGGCCACAAGACGATGCTAAAGCAGCGATGAGTCCTGTCGCAGAGAAAACCGATAGTGCCTTAATAAAGTATGAACTAGAAAGGTTACCCGAAAAACAACATTTGTTAACCTTTAAACATTATGGTGTTTACTACGGCTATCAAGCACAAATACCAAACTGTGTTAAAGAAATTGCACGTTTACGTGAGTTAACTTTCCGTGATCTAGATGAAGGCAGTGGCGAACCATACGACACCGATAAGTTTGATGCCACTTACATGCATCTGTTTATCTATGATCAAAAGAATAACCAAATCACGGGGGCTTATCGTATTGGCCAAACAGATATACTACAAAAGCAAGGCGGTTTAGAGCAATTGTATCTGTCACAAATGTTTAATTTTAACGACGAGTTTATTAACCAGCAACAACCTTGTTTGGAAATGGGTCGCTCATTTATCATTGCCAGCGAGCAAAAAAGCTATCACAGCCTATTATTACTTTGGAAAGGTATCGGCGCGTATGTTTGTCAAAACCCAAGGTATCGAACTTTTTACGGGACAGTATCCTTAAGTAAACAATATGATCCTCGCTCAGTCGCCATTATGGAAAAAACCATGGTGAAGGCATCAGCAGGTGTCACAGCAAAAATAGCCTTCATTGGTCAGCTACATCCTGAAGTGACTCAGTTTATAGCGCAAAATACTATTGAGTTAGAAGGCCTATCAACAATCATTAGCGCGATAGAGGAAGACGGTAAAGATATACCCGTATTGCTAAAGCAGTATCATAAACTGGGTGCAAATTTTCATTGTATGGCTATCGATACTAATTTTAATCAAACCCCCGGTTTACTGTTAAGTGTTCACTTACCTAGTGCCCCAGAAAAATTATTAAAATTATATTTAGGTGATAACAAGGCGGAATATTTAGCATACAAAGAATAACGCTTAACCTTCACTCAAAGTAAATTGAACTTTCTAGGTTAATTTTTGTGTTGTTCTAAGGTGAGTTGCCGTAGCAGGTGCAATACCAAAACTACTCGGCAATGCCATTTTTTGTTGCTGAGCAATTTGTGCAATCATTGCATAATGATGTACCGCATGACTACCCGTAAAAACTAGCTCACGTGCTAACGAGGTAGGAACTGATTGCACTTTTTGTGCGTGCACTGATACTTCTGTGGATAGGGTTAACATTCGTGTTAAATCAGTACCTGCTAAAGATTTTAACCAATATGAAATTTGTGCTAATTTTTCCAGTGCTAACTGTGGTTCTTGCTCTACTTTAGCATTACGGTGTCTAACATCATAATCAACCTTACCTGATTGAAAACCAGTAATAAGTGCTAAATAATGATCAATAATGTGGCGCATATGTGCCCCAGCAGAGCTGATAAATAATGGTGACAAAACTTTACAGTAGTCCTCATTATTGTTTTTATTTATTAGGGTATTAAGATAATATTGCCCCTGTTCAATTATTTCTAACTGGCTTGTTAGCATGCATTAATCCTTGTATTGATTCTTTGCATTTTGAGTTATCATTGCTATATTATTTTTTGTATAAACAAAGACCGTATGACTTGAGAAAACATTCCACTATTTAGCTTTTTTTTTATTTAACATCGCTTGTTGTAAAGCCAGCCAAAAATTTTGCACTATGGCATTATCTTGCGGGCTAAGCTCAGTTTTCGCTTGAGCTAATTTATCGTTTACCCCTTGAATTATTTCGGTCGATACCTCTTGTTTTTCATCCGAAAAATGTGAAACTGCTGACGAAAACAAACCACGTAAATAACTACTAGCAAATAAGGTATCACTATCAAGTTCTTGATCGAATAAACCATCTAAATACTGATAGACATCAGCGATTGTATGTAAATTTTTTATCATGAAATTCTCTGTTAACTATTAAAGTTTTATCTAATTTGATTAAGTAATTATTTAACGCATAAATGGTGTGATGATACCAATAATCTACATAGGACTAGCAACCGGATATAATACCTGATCTCTATAACCTGTGGTAACAGGCATAAAACCAGACAAGTTTTGATCTAACGTAGCATCACCGGTATCACTGACTAATGCCCTATTTTCAAGTGCAGTTAATTTAGCTTTAGTGGCGATAATAGTAATATTTTCTTTACCCCCTATTTGCTCAATAATAGTGCGAATAATACGCGGGCTTAATTGTTGATTACCCCGTCCAAACAGATGGCCTTGGCCGCCAATTAAGGTGATGATCAAATGCACACTTTGCTGATTTTGTTGAGCTCGCATCACCTGTTCCCACAACTGTTCTTCGGTAACATCACTGGCGATCAACGTATTATGTTGTACCAAATCGACACCGAGTAAGGTGTTTTCTAGATTAAGCTCTGTCATTAAAAAAGCGGTTGTTGAGCCTGAGCCAATAATAAATAAGCTATCATCGGCCTCATTCATTTTATCAATAACATCTTCACTAATATCGTGTAATACCAGTTCATCAGACTCTTTACCTCCTGATTTTACCGCTTGTACGTATCGCAACTCACTAGGAATTTGTACTTCGCCAAACCGCTTTGCTTTGACCACACCTTGGCGAAATAAGGATTCATCAATATCCATAATATCACCTGTCGTTAACGTGACTAGCTGTTTAGTAATCATTAACTCAACCACACGTCCTGCCGCTATTGGCGTAATAGCATAAACGCCAGAGTGAATTTTACACCCCGCAGGGATACCTAAAACAGGAATTTGCGCTTGTTTTCTTTGGTTAGCATGTTCTGTAACTACCTTGGCAATATTACGGGCTGTACCGTCACCACCAGCAAAAAGAATAATATCAACCTGTTCAGCAAGTAAGGCCGCAACTGCTTGCTCAGTATCTTCTGCTTGTGTGTGTTCATTCTTGGTTTTATAAATCAAATTAACGTCAAAACCTAACACTTTGGCCGCTTGTTCACCCATTAAATTATTCACCGTATAAACCGTGATTTCATCTTGATAAGGTTGTAACACTTTTAAGGCGGTTTGTGCTCGGACATTAGCTTTTGGCTCTGCACCTAGGGCTAGAGCATGTATAGCCATACCATCACTGCCTTTTAAAGCAACGCTGCCACCAACGCCAGCAACTGGGTTAATAATTAAACCTAACTTAAACATACGTTATCTTTTTTAATTTTAGAGAAATTTTCAATGGTTAATGGCAATGGCGTATTATAAAACTCAGCTAATACTGCAATAAACTGATTAGCTCTGACGGGAAAGCCACTGGTTAAAAATACTTGTACTTGTTGAAATACTCTTTTTTGAAAACGGTTAGTATCCGCTTGAAAGCCACTTAAATTATCAGAAGACACATGAAATTTTCTTTGTGCAGCCACATTAAACGCCCACTCTATTGCTTGTGGAATCACTTCAACTTGTTCAAATTTATTCTGTTGCTGTTCATCTCTGCCATCAGGATTATACCAATAGCCAAAATCTTCTAATAATCGTCTTGCTTCACCCGCTTGACACCAATGAGATATCTCATGAAAAGCGCTAGCATAATAACCTCGGGCAAATATTATTTGATGGTATGTACGAGGTTCATCCACTGAAGACGAAATTTCAAGTAAATTGCTTGTCGGTAAACTGTTGGTCAGTAAATTCTGCGCCGGTAAGCTATTTGCCGGTAAGTAAAGCGGCTCATCACCCCCTTTAATCAAACGAGTGTTAAACGCTTCAAAAAAAGTGTCATTAAACAGTTGAATAAGATCTTGATACTTATAGTGCATATTTACTAAAGAATCGCTAAAAAAGTTTTCGACATTGTAACGAAAAATAGCGCCTATTTCACCTAGCTATCGCCAGAAAATAAGACCATTACACCTGTATATCATTCCATTTGAAGATGCTCTTATATTCAAGTCGATATAAAAGGATTAAACTTACTCTTCGAGGTTATCTTTGCCTTTAGTACGATCTATACTTTCTAGCTTATGATGAATGGCTGATTTAATCATCATATAACCACTGATCGGTGCCGTTAGTACTAAAAATAGTGAGATAAGTATTTCTTTAACACTTAATCCTGCTTGTGTGGTGCTAAAAAAGACCATTGCAGCAGTTAACAACGATGCCATTCCCAGTGTTGTCGCTTTAGTTGGACCATGAAGCCGCATAAAAAAATCAGGCATTTTCACTAAACCAATAGAGCCAACGAGTACAAAAGAACCGCCAATTAATAATAATATTGAAATAATCCATTCAGTCATGACATAACCCTTATTCTACTTTCTTATTCGATAATATCGCCGCGTAGCAAGTATTTACATACTGCAACGGTACTTACAAAGCCTAACATAGCGATTAACAGCGCCGCTTCAAAATATAATGCAGTTCCCATACTCATACCGTACAAAATAATCAATGCAATGCTATTGATATACATCGTATCGAGCGCAAGTATCCTATCGGGTACAGAAGGGCCTATTAATAAGCGCCATACATTCAATAATAGCGACAAACCTATCATAGCAAACACAATTAAAATCACAGTTTCTAGCATTGAAATATCTCCTTAAGAGGCGCTTCATAACGTTGCTTAATTGTATTTATTAAGGCCTGTTCATCTTTAAGGTTTAAAACGTGTATTAATAAAAATTTTTGCTTAGAACCTTTATTTTCGGTAATATTTTCTTCCCAAGGGTACACTTCAGCACTCACTGTTCCCGGTGTTAATGACACCGTACTGGCCAAAATAGTAATTGGCATACTGTGTGTTAAGTCTAGCGGAACCTTAACGAACCCAGGGGTTAAATTTTTAGTAGGGCCTAATATCAACATAGCCACCTGAAAATTCGCTGTAATTATGTCATATAAAACCAGCATTAAATGACGAAACGCCAAACCAGGCTTTATAATTAATGGCTGCTTAGTCCTAAATGGGCTAGTGACCAATGGAATAACGATGGCTAAAATAATGGCCAATACAATATGCCCCGCTGATACACTATTATTTAATAATAGCCATGCAAGGAATAATAAAAGACTCAATATAGGACTGGGTAGCCATTTAAATCGTGCTTCTAACCGCATTACTGCCCTCCTGAAAGGATAAGGTTAATATTGTTATTAAAATCATGTAACTGTGTAGCAGCCCCAATGGCATACTCACTTAATGGTCCAGCAAAAATACTCATCAATGGCGCACCAGAAATGAGAATAATCAATGCCACTAGCTGCGCAGGATGAACCCGTTCTTTTACTGCACTTTCTGTTACCTTAGCATTATCTTGATGATGCCAAAATATAGTACTACCCGCTTTAGACACAGCAAGTAAAATCGCTAGACTTGCGAGTAAATAGAGCGGCCAGAAAACAACGGTATACTCAGCATTTAATGTCGCTCTAAGCAGCCAAACTTTACCAATGAACCCAGATAAGGGTGGCATACCCATCACAGCAACAGCTGCAATCAAAAAGCAAACACCAAGCAACCTAGGCTGAGAAACTGGAGGACCTGCAGTAATACGGTCTGAAATTTTACCACGTTGGCGACCAATTAAATCAGCTAATATAAATAGTGCAGCAGTAACCAATGTTGAATGAACCAAGTAATAAATAGCCGCAGAGCTAGCCTCAATGGTCTGTACGGCAACTAACGCAACTAAAGTACCCACAGATACAATCACCAAATTTGCTGTTAACTTTCTTAAATCTTGACTGGCTAAAACACCAATTGCGCCCATAACGATAGTGGCAAGTGCTAACCACCACAACCAATTTTGCGCCATATGACTCAATTCACCCGCTTCATCGCCAAAAATCAGCGTATAAACGCGCATCATTGAGTAAACACCGACTTTTGTCATAATCGCAAATAATGCAGCCACAACAGGCATCGCCGTAGCATAAGTATTAGGTAACCATAAATATAGCGGTAACAAGGCGCCTTTTAAAGCAAACACCACAAGCAACAACAGCCCACCTATTTTAGCTAGGTAAACATCATCACCTTGTAAATGAGCTACTTTCTGAGCCATATCAGCCATGTTCAGCGTACCTAGCACACCATATAAAACACCCAAAGCAATCAAGAATACAGCCGACCCCACAAGGTTCATAATCACATATTGTAAAGCTGCGCGCGTATTTTGTTTATTTCCACCGTGCATTAATAACGAATATGAGGCAATAAGTAACACTTCGAAAAATACAAATAAATTAAAAGCATCACCCGTTAAAAATGCGCCGTTTACCCCTAAAACCAAAAAGTGTACTAGCGGATGAAAGAAGCTACCTTTTGCATCATCTCCTGCACTTGCATATAAAGTACATACAACACCAAGCAGTGTGGTTAAACAAACTAACAAGGTAGATAACGGATCGGCGACTAAAACAATACCAAAAGGCGCGTTCCAATCACCAATGGCATAGACTTGAATACCGTCGGCTTGAACTTTCAATAATAAAGCCAATGAAACTAAAAATGTGACTGCACTTAAGACGACAGAAGTAATTCTTCTGTAGGTTTTATTTTTACCACAAGGCGGCATCAATAAAATAACACCCGCCAACATTGGTAATAAAACAGGTAAAAAAGTCAAATTCTGGATCATGCTTTAACCTTTTTGTTTTTGTTTTTATTTTTATTTTTATTTTTATTTTTGTTTCTGTTTGGAGCCTGGCCATCTACATGATCATTTCCCAAATCTGCACGCCCTCTAATTGCTAAAATAACCACAAAGGCCGTCATTGCAAACCCGATAACAATCGCAGTTAACACAAAAGCTTGCGGTAGTGGATCAGCATATTCTGTACTGGTTCCAAGTACTGCTGCCTGATTAAGGCTAAGTCGCCCAGAAGAGAACAAGAATAAATTAACCGCGTAAGAAATCATCGTTAGCCCCAATACAACGGTGAACGTTCTAGAACGTAATATTAAAAATACGCCACAAGACACTAAAAGCCCAACGCAGGATGCGTAAAGTAATTCCATTAAACAGTCACCTCTTCTTTAGGCGCATTAGTCGTTAATTGACCGAGACTTGCTAAAATCATTAATGTTGCACCCACTACCGTAATATAAACACCTAAATCAAAGACCAAGGCACTGGCCAGTTCAATTTTACCAATAAAAGGAATATCGAAATAATCAAACCAGGTTGTCATGAAAGGTCTGTCAAAGAACCAACTACCCACTCCAGTAAATAACGCAATGGCAATCCCTGAGGCAATGATTTTGCGGTAATTTATGGTTAACCGCTCAGCAATCCAATGTGAACCATGGGCTATATACTGCAAAATAAAGGCGACCGCGGTCACTAAGCCTGCGATAAATCCGCCGCCGGGAAGATTATGTCCCCGTAAGAAAATATAAAACGATACAAGTAATGCCAAAGGCAGTAATGACTGAGAAATACTGGCTAATAAAATAGGGTAGCGCTCTTTCGCCCAAGGTCGCCCTTCGCTATCGCTCACCGGCATATATAGTGGTAAGTTGACTAACAGCTTGTAAATACCTAACGCGGCAATACCCAATACACAGATTTCACCTAACGTATCAAAGCCACGAAAATCCACTAAAATAACATTAACAACGTTAGTACCACCTCCACCTGTTTTAGCATTTTCTAAGAAAAAATCTGAGATAGATTCAAGTGGACGGGTAATTAATGCATAACAAATACTAGCAACAATAATACCCAACGCGGCTGAAATTCCAACATCACGCAACACACGCATGGAGCTAGACTCTTTCGGCGAGTCCTGTGGTAAGAAAAACAATGCTAACATCAATAAAATGATGGTGACTACTTCAACCGTTAATTGAGTCAAGGCTAAATCGGGTGCTGAGAATCGAGTAAACGCGACAGATACCATTAAACCGACGACCGAAAGCATCAGCAATGATATCACTCGTTTTCGACACCAAATCACCGTACTAATTGCACCAATCATCAATAACGCAGCACCTATAGCATTATGAACATCAATTGGGGTTAGCTGTTTTTGCCCGCCTAACTCGCTCATTTCAAATAGTGGCCACCCCGCAGCAAGTAACACAACCGCAAACATCAACATTAAATAGCGTTGTAAAGAACCGTTTTCTATGATTTTTACCTTACGCTGACACCACTTCACCATGGCATAAACAGTGTCATCGAAGCCTTTTTTAGCGCTCAAAGACGGTAATGAAGCTTGAAATTTAAACAGATAACGGCGCTGTGTATACATCAATAAACCACCACTTACCGCTATGGCGCTCATCAATAGTGGTAGATTAAAACCGTGCCATAGAGCAACTTTAAACTTTGGTGCATATTCACCCAGTACAGCAAAGGACGCTGCGGTTAAAATATCGTTAACAATAATGTTTGGAAATATGCCCACCATTAAACATAAAGCAACAAGTATTTCAATGGGCACTCGCATGTAACGAGGCGGCTCCTTGGGTTGTTTTGGTAAATCAATGGGATCGCCATTAAAGAAAACATCATGAATAAAACGAGCTGAATAAGCCACCGCAAAAGCGCCTGCAACAGTGGCTAATACTGGAATAAGCCAAGACATAGATCCGAGTATTTGTTGATGAAGTGTTTCAGCAAAAAACATTTCTTTAGACAAAAAACCGTTTAATAGTGGCACACCCGCCATCGCCGCAGCCGCAACCATTGCCAATGTTGCGGTATAAGGCATAAATCGCCACATACCGTTTAGTTTTCGCATATCACGCGTACCGGTTTCATGGTCAATAATACCGGTTGCCATAAATAATGAGGCTTTAAATGTGGCATGATTAATTATATGGAAAATAGCAGCTACTGCTGCAAGCTGAGTATCCAAACCGAATAACAAGGTGATCAAACCTAAATGACTTATGGTTGAATAAGCTAATAAACCTTTTAAATCATGTTTAAATAACGCGACATAAGCGCCAAATAATAAGGTGACTAGTCCGGTTAAACTAACAAGAATAAACCATATCTCAGTACCCGCTAGAGCAGGATAAAAACGCGCTAATAAGAAAATACCGGCCTTTACCATTGTCGCCGAATGCAGATAAGCACTTACTGGCGTTGGCGCTGCCATCGCATGCGGTAACCAAAAATGAAAAGGAAATTGTGCTGACTTCGTGAACGCGCCAAGTAATATTAAAATTAATGTTACTTCATACCAATCATGTGCTTGAATAATTTCTCTGCTAGCTAAAATAACATCTAAACTATAACTACCAACGATATTGCCCAATAGAAGCAAGCCAGCGAGTAATGCCAAACCACCACCACCGGTTATGGTTAACGCCATTATTGCACCGTTTCGTGCTTCCGCTTTATACCACCAATAACTAATTAACAAAAATGAGCTTATACTAGTAAGTTCCCAAAAAAACCAGAGCTGAATGACATTATTTGACATAACAATACCCAGCATTGCGGTCATAAATAACATCAAATAAGCATAAAGCTTAGGCATAGAGTCATTACTACTTAGGTAATAACGGGCATAAAAGATAACTAATATACCAATCCCTAATATCATAAAAACAAACAACAGCGCTAAGCCATCTAAACGAAAAGCGATATCTATACCCAATAAAGGGATCCACGAAATTGTTTCGCGAATAACTTCACCTGAAAAAACGGCTGGTGCTAAGCTAATTGTAATTAATAATGCGATAACTGGCGTCAACAAAGTCAACCCAGTCGATTGGTTACGTGTTAATTTACCCGTCATTGAAGAAATAATACTGCCAAGTAAGGATAGCAAGGGTATCCAAAGCAAAGTCATAGAGTAAACCTTTTTTTATTTTTATAACGAGAAGTAAGATATCCAAAGAGATTGCCATAATATGTCATCTTACATAACACTGGCAAATAATATTAATGTAAATTTGTAACGACTTTATCACGAAAAACAACATCAATATAAACCAAAACCTAAAAAATTCGGACAATTAAACTATTAACGTCAAAAATTCTCCTAGTACGTATATTTAACTAGTTTAACTACCTGTATTAAGTGTAGTATTTACCTTAATTAAGCGGTAATTAATTTACAGGTGACTAATGAAGAAGCTAGATGGCATCGATTTACAAATATTAACTATCTTATATGATGACGCAGATATTACCAATAAAGAACTCGCAGCCCAAATAGGCATTGCACCTTCAACCTGTTTAGAGCGTGTTAAACGCCTTAAACAAAACGGGGTCATTAAAGGCGCTTTTATTGATGTTAACCTAAAGACCATCGGCGGTAATATTGAAGCTATTGCGGCCATTCGTTTACAGCCCTATTCTGAAGAGATTGTGAATGAATTTCGAGATGACTTGTTAAAGTATCCTGAGATATTAAACCTTTATCATATGGGCGGCAGTTACGATTATTATATTCACATGTCAGTACAAGACAGCGAACATTTACGTCAGTTTGTTTTTAAAAGAATCACTTCACGAGATGAAGTGACTACTGTAGAAACCTCATTAGTTTTTGAACATAGTCGTAGTGGTGTATTGCCTAATTTTCAACAAGATTAATCCCACGTTATTTATTGTCTCTCATTCGATTTAGGCTACCCGGTAGCTTAGCCTTATTCCTTAAACGTTGAATGCTCACTAACAACCGTGATTCATCTTGTAAAAAAGCCACAAGAAGCATTATCTTCTTGTGGCTTTTTAGCGGTTATTGTTTAGAGTTATTGACTAAAAATCAATTATAACCTCTAACTTTTTAGATCATCAAAAAACTTTTTTACACCATCAAAAAAACCGGTTTCTTTCGGGCTATGCTTTTTACTGCTCTTCCCCATTTTCTCTTCTAATTGACGTAATAAATCAGACTGATCGCCAGATAAATTAACAGGCGTTTCAAGTACCACTTTACACATTAAATCACCCGTAGTAGAACTACGCACTGACTTAACACCTTTACCACGTAAACGGAACATTTTGCCCGTTTGCGTTTCTTTTGGTACTTTAAGTTTAACTTTACCGCCTAATGTCGGCACTTCAATTTCACCACCCAACGCTGCAGTAACAAAACTAATGGGTACTTCACAATACAAGTGGTTTTCATCACGAACAAAAATTTCGTGGTCGCGTACATTAACTTGTACATACAAATCACCCGCTAGAGCACCATGCTCACCCGCTTCACCTTCACCAGATAAACGAATTCTATCACCTGTATCCACGCCTGGTGGAATCTTAACAGATAAGGTTTTAGTTTTTTCAACACGACCTTGACCACGACATGAAGGACAAGGGCTAGCAATGACTTTACCTTTACCACTACAGGTAGGACAAGTTTGCTGAACAGCGAATAAGCCTTGACGCATTTGTACTTGGCCATGGCCATGACAAGTACTGCATGTTTTAGCGCTTGTACCTTTTTTAGCACCTGAGCCGTCACACGGTTCACAACTAACAAAAGTAGGCACTTTGATTTCTAGGCTCTTACCTTTAACAGCATCTTCAAGGTTTAACTCTACGTTATAGCGTAAATCTGAACCTCGTTGCTGACGCTGACGTCCTCGACCACCGCCACCACCAAAAATATCACCGAAAATATCGCCGAAGTCTTGGCCAAAACCACCACCGCCACCGCCGTGACCACCTTGTTCAAAAGCAGCATGACCGTATTGATCATAAGCAGCGCGTTTTTGATCATCTTTTAATATTTCATATGCTTCTTTAATTTCTTTAAAGGTTTCTTCTTTTTCTTTATCACCTTGAGTACGATCGGGATGAAACTTCATCGCTAACTTTTTATAGGCTTTTTTTATTTCTTTTTCTTCGGCGCTTTTTGAAATACCAAGCGTTTCATAATAATCACGTTTTGACATAAATGACTTCTTTTATTTGACCACTTCACTTAACGAAAGCTATAACGTAAGAAGCGCTGGGGATAAGGCCAGCGCTTTAGTTTTTCTTTAATTCAAATTAGTCTAAAGACTATTTATCATCTTTAACTTCTTCAAACTCAGCATCAACAACATCATCGGCTCCGCCATCAGCTTCAGGAGCTGCACCTTCTGGCGCGCTTTCTGCTTGTTGCTTCGCTTGAGCAATTTCCATTAATTTAGCTGATGCTTCCATTAACGCTTGAGTTTTTGCATCAATCGCTTCTTTATCATCACCTTTAATGGCTGCTTCAAGTTCAGTTAATGCAACTTCAATTTTTTCTTTATCGTCACTTGGTAAATCATCGCCAGCTTCTTCTACTTGCTTGCGAGTAGAGTGAATCATGCCATCAGCTTGGTTACGTGCAGTAACTAACTCTTCAAATTTCGCATCTTCTTCAGCATTAGCTTCTGCGTCATTAACCATTTGCTCTACTTCTTCATCAGATAAACCTGAAGAGGCTTTAATGGTTATTTTTTGTTCTTTACCTGTGTTTTTATCTTTCGCTGTTACATGCAAGATACCATCCGCATCAATATCGAAAGTAACTTCGATTTGTGGCGTTCCACGTGGTGCTGCATCAATACCTTCAAGGTTAAATTGACCTAAAGATTTGTTCGCTGAAGCTTGCTTACGCTCACCTTGACAAACATGAACCGTTACCGCAGCTTGGTTATCGTCAGCCGTTGAGAATGTTTGAGATTGCTTAGTAGGGATAGTAGTGTTTTTGTCGATAACTTTCGTCATCACGCCGCCCATCGTCTCAATACCTAATGATAATGGTGTTACATCTAAAAGAAGAACATCCGTTACATCACCAGAAAGAACACCCGCTTGAATCGCAGCACCGGCAGCAACCGCTTCGTCAGGATTTACATCTTTACGTGGCTCTTTGCCGAAAAATTTAGTAACAGCCGCTTGCACCATAGGCATACGCGATTGACCACCAACTAAGATAACATCATTGATATCACTTACTGATAAATCTGCATCTTTAAGTGCTTGCTTAAGCGGTACTAAAGTAGCTTTAACCATGTCTTCAACTAATGATTCTAACTTAGCACGTGTCACTTTAATGTTCATGTGCTTAGGACCTGAAGCATCTGCCGTGATGTAAGGTAAGTTAACATCTGTTTGTTGTGCTGAAGAAAGCTCACATTTAGCTTTTTCTGCAGCTTCTTTCAAACGTTGCATAGCAAGCGGATCAGAAGTTAAATCCATACCTTGATCTTTTTTGAATTCAGCAACAAGATAGTTAATTAAACGGTTATCGAAATCCTCACCACCTAAATGTGTATCACCGTTAGTCGCTAATACTTCAAACGTGTGCTCGCCTTCAACTTCATCAATTTCAATAATTGAAATATCGAAAGTACCACCACCCAAGTCATATACAGCAACAACTTTGTCGCCTTCTTGCTTGTCCATGCCGTAAGCAAGTGCAGCAGCCGTTGGTTCATTGATAATACGTTTAACTTCAAGACCCGCAATACGACCTGCATCTTTAGTTGCTTGACGTTGTGAATCATTAAAATAGGCAGGAACCGTAATTACCGCTTCCGTTACTGTTTCACCTAAATAATCTTCTGCTGTTTTTTTCATTTTAGTTAGAACTTCAGCAGAAACTTGTGGTGGAGCAACGTTTTTATCACGCGCTGTAACCCAAGCATCACCGTTATCCGCTTTAACAATACCAAATGGCATTATTTTAATATCACGTTGTACTTCTTCGTCTTCAAAACGACGACCAATTAAACGCTTAATTGCGTATAATGTATTTGTAGGGTTTGTTACAGATTGACGTTTAGCTGGTTGTCCAACTAACGTTTCACCTTCAGCAGTGTAAGCAATAATTGAAGGCGTTGTACGATCACCTTCAGCATTTTCTATTACACGTGCTTTGCCGCCGTCTAAAACAGCTACACATGAGTTAGTTGTTCCTAGGTCAATACCGATTATTTTGCCCATGGTGGGAGCTCCTATTCATTGTTTGATTACTACGCCGATTATCCGGCTTAAGTAAAAAGTTAAATCAAATTTGTTGTTGAAATAGTAAGTGGGGTCAGCAAATTACTTTTCAATAGAAAAATGTAAATAAAAGTTTTTTTTATTCTAAATTCAAAGTATTAAAAGCAAAAAAAAACCCACTAATTTTATTAGCGGATTTTATTTTTGAATAATTTACACTATTCTTCAATATGCTGAATGCGTCGTCATTGCATTTACTTTACTAAAAAAGGTTACTTACGGGGTAAATTACTTAATACAAAATTTCATACATCAGCCCAGAAATATCCAATTAAAGCATAATAATAACTGCAGCTGAATAAATACCTTAAAAAATTTTATGCCGTTGTATCAACCACAGGAGCAGCTTTAGAAACCATTACCATCGCTGGACGAATCAATCGGCCATTTAATTCATAACCTTTTTGCATCACGGCTATAACAGTGTTTGGTGCTACGCCAGGGACTTCTTGCATTGACATTGCTTGATGCAATTCTGGGTTAAACGGTTGATCTTGTGGATCGACAGCTTTAACACCAAATTTCTCTAATGAAGCAGTTAAACCTTGTAGCGTTAATTCAATACCCTCGATAACACCTTTTTTGCTTTCATCTTCCTTATCAATACTTTGCAAAGCACGTTCTAGGTTATCAACTGTCGTTAACATTTCACCCGCAAATTTTTCTAACGCAAATTTACGCGCTTTTTCTACATCTAGTGCAGCACGGCGACGAATATTGTCGACTTCAGCTTTAGCACGAATTACTGAGTCTTTTTGGTCGCTAACAGTAGATTGTGCAGTGGCAACAGCTAACTTTAATTCATTAATTAGCTCTTGCTCTAGACTAATAACTTCCTTTGCATGCTCTTGTTGTTTTTCTACTTGCTCTTCAGCTTGTTGTACTATCTCATCCGCTAATTGTTCCGGTGTGATATCTTGCTCTGGTTTGTTGTTTGACTCTGTTGTCATGAGAAACTCCGATTAAATCTAGGTAAACTTTAACATTGTTGCTAATTATGGGGTCTAGCTTGTTTGATTCAAGCTGAACTTAAAACTAATTTAAAACTAAATTAAAAACATTTTATCAAAAGTGAACTTTACAAGCCATGCAAATAAGGGGAAACTTGCCTTATAGAGATTAAAACTACGAAATATTTGTTATGGCTCAACACTTTAAAACAATCGGACTTATCGGTAAGCCCGATCATCAAGGCGCTAACGCTACAATCACCACTTTACATCAGTACTTAATTGAAAATAAATATCAGGTATTAGTCGAAAAGTCAGTCGCTAGCTCAATTGCAATTAAAAATATGACCATTTGTTCATTAACAGACATTGGTGAACAAGCAGACTTAGCTATTGTGGTGGGTGGCGATGGATATATGTTAGGTGCCGCTAGAGTTTTAGCTTGTTTTGAGATAGGCGTTATTGGTGTAAACCGTGGCAATCTAGGCTTTTTAACTGATCTCTCACCTAACGATATCATTGAGCCTTTAGCACAAATTTTATCCGGGAAATCACGTTCGGAACAACGGTTTATTATAGAAGCTGAAGTTTACCGACACGGTAAACTAAAAAGCGCTAACAGTGCTGTTAATGAAGCCGTGTTACATGCTGGTAAAGTGGCTAGTATGATAGAGTTTGAGGTGTATATTGATGACTGCTTTATGTTTAGTCAGCGTTCAGATGGTTTAATTATTTCAACTCCCACGGGTTCAACAGCTTACTCAATGTCGGCTGGCGGTCCTATTTTAACTCCAAATTTAAATGCATTATCTTTAGTACCCATGTTTCCACATACGTTAACTAGCCGCCCAATTGTTGTTGATGGTGATAGTGAAATTAAACTAATACTAGCCAATGAAAATCAAGAAAGCTTACAAGTAAGTTGTGATGGCCATGTAATTTTAGCGGTTATGCCAGGAGATGAAGTCATTATAAGAAAAAGCAAGTCCACCATTCGCTTGGTACACCCGCTTGATTATAACTATTTTACGGTATTACGTAACAAACTTAGCTGGGGTAACGAACTTTATTAATCGCTACTGAGTTCAAATGATGGAGCCAACAGTACATTGCTTTATTAATTAGCTCTTTAGGATTATGACTCTTTTGAGTCAAAAGAGTCATAAAAAAATGATTATAGAGAATATTTTACTAGCGTTCCAAGCCCCCAGTCTGGACTACTCTCATTAAAACCAGTGAAGGTATAAAACTGAATACCCCAGGAACTATCTAGTTTATGCGAAACAAAAGCACTAACTTCCTGAACAGCATCACCCGCTTCGAAGGATGACTCTCGGTAGTCATAGGCAATGCCAGCTCTTGTTGATGGGCTAAAGCGATAGCTAGCACCTAAGGAGCCGAACCATACATCATTTAAATTTAACCCACTGGGATCACCTCTGAATTTATAACCAACAGAAGCATTCAGATAATAACTATCAAAAAACTTGTATAAATTAGTTTGCAATGAATAATCATTTTCTCCAGTACCTAAACCTTTAATTTCGTCCGCAGTACCGACCTTAACCTTTGCAGTGGCGTCCACAACCACATCAAGCGACTTATTTACATAAAGGTCATAAAATATAATCCCTGCTACAATATCTCCCAAGCCGTTCTCTGTCGTGATTGGTCCTTCACCAACTACCGCTTGACCTTGCGAATTAGTAATAATGGTGCCAACGGGAGCCCTGACAGATAAATATGGAACTGTTATTCTGTACCCCACGGAGCCTGAGCCATAGCTAAGAGTGAATGGCACATATATCTCCTCTACATCGTCATTGCTATAATAGCTACCGCTAGCATACTCTGCTCCGAGCGTTACATTAAAATAAGAATCATCACCTAAAGCGGCTCCGCATGTGCTTATTAGAAACATACAAATAATGTATTTAGATTTAGTCAATAGCGTCATTATTTTTCATATCCTATTCCTAGCGGTTTTTAATTTTAATTCGCTTGTTCACGCAAATGAATTTGTTCTTGATGCTTCATTCTAATTTCATTACGTTGCTCAACTGATGTTGCTGCTTCTAGTTGCTCGCGATAACTATTGCGCTCTTGCTCTGTCATTGTCCAGCCGCCATATATGATTTCGCCCATACCGTCTTCGTATTGTTCCCTATTGTGATCGCGTGATTTCATTTCTTTTTGGTATTGCTCGCGTATTTTACTGCGCTCTTGTTCTGAATTTTCGGCTTGAAGCCTTTCTTTATAGCGTTCTTGCTCTTGAGTTGTCATAAACTCTGAGTCGTCCATGTCTCTGTCCATTTCCCTGTCCATTTCCCTGTCCATTTTCCTATCCATGTCTTGACTAACGCGGTGCTCCCGTTCAACTTGCGCAGCTCTGTTTTTATCTTTATCCTGTGCAAACCCGTTATATGAGGCTGAACTTAATAAGGTTATGGCTAATAAGCAAATTGGTTTTGAAAATTTCATAATAAATTCCTATTTATTAGTTAAAAGAGAAAGTCCATTTTGACTTCCAAGCATTGACCCGCATGCAATATCGTTACACGATGCGATATAATAAATAGTTTAGTGTTGTAACAGAAAAACTCATTGACAAATATCAGGAAAATATCGTCTTTCATATTTTTGCAAATTAAATGATAAATATTTAACCATTACACTCTGTGTGATCACGATAAGCTCGGCTTACGATATATGTACTATAGCGTTTCAGGCTTATGGAAATAATTTCAATGGTTCTAAAACCTAAAAAATCTATACTATTTTTATAAACCCCTTGCAAAAACCCATATTACTGTATAGATTTACAGGTAGTTATTTATACAGTAGGTTGGTGATTTATTATGCTTTTACAACTAAACATTCAAAACTTTGCCATTGTGCGTTCACTAGATATTGATTGGCAATCAGGCATGACCACTATTACTGGTGAAACAGGTGCGGGTAAATCAATCGCAATAGATGGGTTAGGTCTATGTTTAGGTCAACGCGCAACAACTAATGTAGTTCGCCCTAACAGTAAAAAAGCCGAGTTAGCAGCAACCTTTGAAATAAATAAAAACATCTGTGCCCAACAATGGTTATCACAACATGATTTATTACTAGAATCGAGTAATGAATGTATTTTACGACGAGTCATTTCTGCTGAAGGACGCTCTAAAGCTTTTATCAATGGTAGTCAGGTTCCTTTAGTCCAACTTAAAGAAATTGGCCAATTGCTCATCAATATTCATGGGCAGCACGATCATCAACTTATCGTAAAATCAAGCCAGCAATGTAAGCTTGTTGATGAATACGCCGACCACAAACCCCTTATTGATGAAGTAAAACATTATTATCAACAATGGCATAAACTGAACAAAGAACTAAATTTGTTACAGCAAAATAAGCAGCAGCGAGAAGCTCAACGACAGCTCCTCCAATACCAAGTAAGTGAACTAGATGAATTTTCGTTACAAGAAAGTGAATTCCAACTACTTGAAAGTGATTATAAACGCCACGCTAATGCTCAGGATTTACTTGATACAACACTACAATCACTGCAAACATTGGCTGAAAATGAGCAATTTAATGTACTTGATTCCCTTAGGCAATGTAGTGAAAATATCAACGCGTTAGCCAAACTTGATAATCGGCTTAAAAACGTAGCCAATATTCTTAATGATTCTCATATTCAACTTGAAGAAGCCAGTACCGATCTTACACATTATTATCAAGAGCTTGAGCTAGATCCCCAAGCATATACGCTGATTGAAGAGCGCTACTCTACTGCATTGCAACTTGCCAAAAAACACAGTTTATCTCCTGAAAATCTCGTCTCTTTTCATCAGGAGCTAAAACAAGAATTAACCGCCATATCAGGTGATGATTCTAGAATAAATTCAATAATAGAAGAAATTTCAAAAACTCAGCAGTACTACCACGATGCAGCAATAATATTATCATCATCAAGATCCCAAGCAGCAAGTTCTTTGAGTGAATTAATTACGCTAAATATGCAAGAACTCAATATGCCCCATGGGAAATTTAACATTGTCATAGAACAAAAAAATAATAATGTTGATGACAAACCTGAAAATGCATTAATGAATATTTCAGCAAACGGTTTTGATAAAATTGATTTTCAAGTGAGTATAAACCCAGGGCAAGCGTTAGAAGCAATGAATAAAGTTGCTTCTGGTGGTGAGTTGTCTCGAATAAGCTTAGCCATGCAAGTTATTTTAGCTGACAAGATTGTTACCCCTACCCTCATCTTTGATGAAGTTGATGTGGGTATAAGTGGTCCAACAGCTGCGATGGTAGGCAAGAAATTACAACAATTAGCTAAAAATACTCAAGTAATTTGTGTTACCCATCTTCCTCAAGTTGCTTGTAAAGGCCATCAACAGCTATTTGTTAGTAAGTTAACCGATGGTGAGCACACTGAAACAAAAGTAACGGAACTAAGTGAACAAAATCGCATCCAAGAAATAGCACGTTTACTCGCAGGTGATAAAATATCAGAACATAGCTTAGCTAATGCCCAAGAATTATTAGCCAGTTAACAAGTAATATCAAAATTATGAAAAATAGTTTTGTATCTATAGCCTTGCTTAGTTATTATCCCTGCTCACACTTTAAGTGCTATTGCTTAAAATGTTAATTTTAACTTGTATTAAAGGAAAGTAAAATTTCATGTTGCTCCGTACCGCTATTATTACCATCGCTCTATCACTTTCTGCCTGTTCAAGCTGGGTTTACCGTATTGATATCCCACAAGGAAATTATCTTGAGCAAAAGAGTATAGATAAAATACAAATAGGTATGACTAAAGAACAAGTAAGATTTATTCTAGGTAGCCCTGTTGTAGTTGATACTTTTAATAATAATACTTGGAATTACGTTTATCGTTTTAAATCAGGTCGTAGCAAAAAATTAGATACACAAAAAAGTTTTACTATAAAATTCTCAGATGATAAATTGATTTCGGCTAACGGTGACTTTAAACTCTCAGAAAACTTTAACACACCATTTAATGCCCCTGTCTCTGAAGACAGAGATACGAGTCTACCCATAGAAACCAGTACTAAATAATTGCAACATTAAAATTATCTATCAATAAAAAACGGCAATAATACTGTTTTTTATTGATTAACCTACTCTATCAACATTACAAAATATCATATATAAACAATTAATTTTTTTTAGCTAAAGGGTTTACTCTACCCCCTGTAGTTTTATCAGCTCTACCTTCAAGTTTAGCCTTTTCAGCCCTGCGTTTTCTTACTTCTTTGGGATCAGCAATTAAGGGACGATAAATTTCAATTCTATCTAAATCTTCTACAAGCTGTGATAATTTTACCACTTTATTCCAAATACCTACTTTATTTTCTGTTAAATCTATCTCCGAAAAAAAGGTTAATATTCCTGATTCAATAATAACTTGTTCAACCGTTGCTCCTATATTAACGGGCAAAGATAGTAATTTTTGTTTATGAGGCAAGCCATAAACAACCTCAACCTGAATAGTAGCCTTGTTTGTTAATGTGGTATCCATTTTAGTTATTAACTCCATATACTTGCTTCGCACGTTGAGTAAATGCCTGAACCATATTATTCGTCATATGAGTAAAGACACGACCGAATGCGAGATCAAACATTCTATTAGAAAATTCATATTCAAGTTCTAAACTGACTTTACAAGCTTCATCTGATAAAGGCGTTAACAACCAATGTCCTTGAAGTTTATTAAAGGGTCCATCAACTAGCTCTAGTGTGATTTTTTGATTAGAAACTAAGGTATTCTTAGTTGTGAACCATTTTTTAATACCTGCTTTAGATACTAATAATGATGCAGTTACAGAGCTTTCATCTTGAGAAATTATTTTACTATTACTGCAATCAGGTAAAAATTGAGGATAAGCAAGAACATCATTAATTAATTGATACATTTGTTCAACACTGTACATAACCAGTGCACTACGACTTATGGATGGCATTCTACTGTTTACCTCAATAATAAATTGACAATATCATACCAAAACATGCCACCAAGCGCATTAATCTAGACATTTTTCTACTAATAGTAAAATTCTCATATAAAAGCGGAGTATTCTACGTATAATAACTGCACTTTACTGTGTAATTTTCACAATAAAAAATGACAAAGAAAGACCAACACCACTTATTTATAGAGACACGTGGAAAATAATGGCTAAGAAAAAATCAAAAAGTTCCAACAGTAATACTATCGCTTTAAATAAAAAAGCGAGGCACAACTATAGCTTAACAGACAAATTTGAAGGCGGAATGAGCTTACAAGGTTGGGAAATTAAGAGTATTAGAAGTGGCAAAGTAAATATTTCTGACTGTTACGTGCATATTAAAGACGGAGAAGCGTATTTATTGGGTGCTGAAATATCACCACTTAATGCTGCCTCAAGTCATGTTGTATGTGATCCGAATCGTGATAGAAAATTACTACTTAACCGTAGAGAGCTAGAAAAAATCACTGCTGCTGTTGAACGTGACGGTTATTCTTTGATTGCAACTGCTATGTACTGGAAAGCCTGTTGGGTAAAACTCGAATTTTATTTGGGTAAAGGTAAGAAAGATCATGACAAACGTTCTGACATAAAAGACAGAGAATGGGCTGTTGATAAAGGACGATTAATGAAGAATAAAAACTTGGATCGTTAGCTGGTTAAATATTACCACGAGTTGTCTATTTAGGTTAAGCGTTGTATAATTAGTTTTATGGGATTAATAGTCCTATAATAGTAAATAGTAAATAGTAAATAGTAAAGTAAGACTTTGGGGCGGATCTAGGATTCGACAAGATTCATGAAACCCAAGGTGCATGCCCAGGGGCGGTTTGCCTGGTAAAAAGCCGTAAAAACTATAATTGCTAACGACGATACGTTCGCACTAGCCGCTTAGGCTAGCCATCACCTTGAAATCTCACCTATTGGTTAGAGGATTGATGGTCACCCCAAATAGGTTAGCGAGGGAAGCATGCTTGAGGCTGAACCGCGAAATAGTATCAAGCTCACCATGACGAAGCCTGTCGCTTGGCGTCTAATTGGTTAAATAAATAAGCGACTAAGCATGTAGTACCGAGGATGTAGGCTTTTTGGACGGGGGTTCGATTCCCCCCCGCTCCACCAAATATAAGTGTTTGATTTTAAAGTAATTTAAAGTCAAACGCTTTTTTTTTGTTTTGTGGATCAACAATCAATATCTATCTTTCAAAAAATAGAAATAATACTTACGACACTAGAGTAGTCCTCCCCAAAACACTTCGAAGTAAAGGATTTCAGTTCGCAGTACGCATTTCTCTCGGTACTAAATCCAGATCTGAAGCGATTAATCTAAGTACTGCACAATTTATCCGAAAAACCTTTAAAATAATTCCTTCGGGACTAACATCGAATCAGTTCAAAGATTGGTTTAATTATTATCTTTCTAAATTTTGTGTGGGTGGCTATATTAGTTGCTTTATATATTTTAAATCTTTTCGAAGACAGTCACTCTTAACTTTCGATCAATATTATCATCAGGAAAGTCGCATTCACTAGTGAACCGATGAATCATTTTCAACGTACTCGAGGATGAAACAATAACTTCATTATCTGACTCGTCCCACGTTGCGTCAAAGCGATGAAACATGCAAATCAGCCACCCTCCCGGACTTAACAGCTTTGAACAAAGTTTTGCCAACCCCAAAAAATCTTGCCCCTGAGATTGTTGCTTTGAATGAGGTGACTTACGCAATTTTGGAGGAGGGTCTAAAATAATGCCATCGAACATCTGGCCATGCTTTATTGCTTTAGGTAAATGCTTGTAAATATCCCCTTGAACAAAACTGCGAGATCCAAGATCTAAGCCGTTTTGTTCATAGCTCTTCTGGATACGTGGTAACAATTCTTTCGATCTGTCTAGATGGATCGCAGCTTTTGCGCCGCCTTTTAAAGCAGCGATACCAAGACTTCCAGTGAATGAAAATAAGTTAAGGACACGACGCCCCTTGCTATTATTAGCTAACCATTTGCGCACTGGGCGCGCGTCCAGATACAAACCAGTATTATGCATAGCATCCGGTCGTAAACTGTAATGGACCCCATACTCTTTAGCAAATTCTGGGGCGTCAGAAAAATCGCCATGTAGCGCAAAAATTCTATCTTTTAATCGTAACCCGATCGATTGATCACCTTTGGCCAAAATTAACGTGAACGGAAAACGCTGTAACAGCGCATCTTTTATCACATCAAGATCATCACGAATATCATCCTTATATTCAACCAGTGCCATTGTACCGAATTTCTCAATAACAATGCCTTTTGCCCCTTCAGTGTAACCATGAAAAACACGCCAACTATCAAATTCGTCAGACTCATGTAATACTTTACGATTATTCCATGCTTTTTCTATCAGTTGGTGCCATTTTATGGTCAAGTTTATGCCCTGCCCTTAATTATCGTTGTAGTGTAGATTAGTTATATTCGTTACCTTACGAATATAACTCTATCGCTAAAATATTATAAGAACGGGTTGTGTCCAAAAATATTGAATAAAATAACAGAATACTAGAACTCGAACTTATTGAATGTATATGATAACGAACCATTTCTGGCGTTAACAGTATATCCATACAATTTTTGCTGCACAACGCACCGTGTAAAAATTTAATCAAAGTAGCCCACACAGAATAAAAAGCATTATAAATCTCTAAACATCCCTAAAAACCAAAAGGTTTTGGTGTACCCATAGCAACTCTTTATAAGCCTTGTATATAAAAGTTTCACACAACGTACTAGGCTTAGACTAGAGTTATATTTTAACGGATACTGAACTGACACTAGCATTCGATTAGACTTTTTATTTTTAATAACTCCTATATCCCATGTTTGTTTAGTTCAATAAAGCAATGAGTTAATGGCATCTGATACCGTTAAAAAGTTAATTTTAGTCAGGCATAACTCAGCCTTTTTGAACTCGTTAGCGCGAATTAAATCCGTTACTTCATCCACAACTAATATCCGTTCTGTTTTGACTAATGCTAGTTTCTCTGCTTTTAATTCAATTAAATAGCTCAAACCAGTAGAGTCTATGACGTGGTCATCAACTGTAAGGATTAATTCTCGACACTCCGAAATAAAATCACGTTCAGAGCCTAAGTAAACAAGCTCGTCATCACCATCCAGCTTTAAAATACATGGCCAAAAAATCATAAAATAACGTCAACATCTTTTCTCTGTAGGCATCGTCCTCTAGGCTCATTACCCTCATGTAGCACAGTCTCGGAATGCAAAAACTTTGCAGCTTCAGCTGAATCTTTCACCTTTGAAGCACTGCGTGCTAACATTTCTGATTCAAATTCAGTTAACACACTTTCTCTCAGGCCAGTTTCCCGCCATTGTGATCTGGGTCTACATCCTTTTGATATCAAACGAGCCAGCGCCAAGGCATCTAATAGCGCTTGATTGGCGCCCTGGCCTTTGAATGGACTCATAGGATGAGCCGCATCGCCAATCAGAGTGACCTGGGTCCCTTTCTCTAATAATTCTGATTTGAGTAGTGCTCGGTCATATACGGGATAACCAGAAATATTAGCTTCTAGAGTTGCCGTTAATATCTGCGGGATGGGATCGTGCCACTGACATCGTCGACATGCTTCTTCCTTGAGTGCATGAGGACCTAAGGTACTCAACGCCTTTGCCTCTTCTTCTGGCATTGGAAAACTAAGTTGCCACATTACTGAATCTAACGCATAAGGCATCATATATATGCGATCATGGCCATTGGCAGTTTGGAATACTGTGGCCGAATCCAGCAAAGAGCTCTCAAGCCCTCCAAGAGCTGCCAAAGGGCAAATACCCAAGATCACAATACAATCTAGGTAGCGTAAAGGGGTAATATCCTCACCAATTAGCAATTGACGCACCGAACTACGAATACCATCGGCGCCCACCACAAGATCCGCTCTAGCGCTCTTTATCTCCCCTTTACCTTCAACCTTAAAATTAAGTTCAACGCATTCATCTTCGCATTTCTTAGCACTTTCTTTAAAACTGACTAACTGATGTCCCCACTGCACCACATCATGCCCTCCAAGTTGCTTAAGCAAAGCTAAGCGCAAAGACTGCCGTGAAATATGTACATTTCTTCGCTTCACTGACGCTTTTATATGTGAGGGTAACCACTTTCTGATCCCCCATTCACCAATCACTTTACCTTCTGTAGTATGAACAACATGTCTTGTTGACGTCACGCCTTCTTCTAACGATAAAATGCCCAACCCCTCGATCGCTTTACTCGCTTGTTGCAAAGTGAGTCCATAGCCTTGAGATCTTGCATCAAAGTCGCTATCGCGTTCATAAAGCGTAAAAGGGATACCACGGTGCATACACGCTATAGCCAGAGCTACTCCACCTATACCACCGCCAATAATGGCAACATGTGGGTAGTTTTCTGTATCTGCGATAGGATGGCTAGTAGAATGAATTAAGCCAGAACCACAACAGTTCAAGCAATCATAGAGGTGACCTTGAGGACGAACGGGTGGGGTTCCTTCACTAGTCGTTTTTTCAAATTGGTCCAACTCTCTCTGGTAGCGGAGTCGGACTTTCTTGCGGAGCCTCATGTTTCTTTTGCCACGCCCCTGACATACCTGACAAGTAGCCCAGTTATCTTGTTTATTTTTCAACTCTTCACAACCTTTAAAATCACCCATATTTTGCCTTACTTTCTATAATAGGCATCTTAACCGATACCTAGGATACTAACCTAACGCCAAGGTATAAATATAGAATAACACACCCAAGCCACCAACTTTACTATGTGATATTTGGACAAATAATTTGTATTGCCATCGCTAATTTTGCGACAAACTTGGGGTCTGATTATCGTGAAGATTGAACTTAACTAACATAACCGTTACTAATAATAAAAACTAAGTAATATGTTACCTATAATATTAATTCGAGTAACGCTTATACGGTATATTGCATTACTCGTCGATGTATTGTAATAATATTTATAGAATTCTTTGACTTACATTAGATATGGTGTTTATATTCTATTTAGTTTGATGGTCACAGATCAGACTCAGAAAAATACACGGTCCGTTTTTTCATAAGTAGAATATTATTAAATTATAAGGAATTTTACCATGCTTCACTCAGTTGACTTGCGTGATTATATGATTACTAACCCAATCCAGGTGAAGGATGATGCCAGTTTATTTGATACGATGAAAATCATCATAGACAATAAGGTATCAGGGGTTTGTGTGATGAATAATAATAATACCCTAGTGGGTGTACTTTCAGAAATGGATTGCTTAGCCGCGATACTCAAAGCCACTTACAATGGTGTTGGTGTTGGTTTGGTAAATGAATACATGACTAAAGAATTAGTGGTCGCTCACCCCAGCGACGGTATTATAAATGTTGCTCAAGACATGTTACTCAAAAATCAACGTCGTCGACCTGTCGTTGAGAATGGTAAGTTGGTCGGGCAGGTTTCTTGTCGGCAATTACTAGCGGCGGTTAACAAGTTTAATAAGTAGATTGTGACCCCTATTTACTAGCAAAATTTGATTACTCGGTTAGGAGCCAATCCATTTTTTGGTGTTCACATTATTAATTATATTTAACCATAAAAAAAGCCAGTATTTCAATACTGGCTTTTGTAAAGAACAAGCCCAAAGTAGGCTTGTTTTTTTTGCATCAATTACTTAGCAAGTGTAGATGCTTCAGTCACAGAATCTTTAACTAGCGTAGTTACTTCTTCAGAAGTTCTAGTTACAACATCATAAGCTTCTTTAGCTGATGCAGAAACTTTTGCTTGAAGTGCTTCAGTAAACACTTTTTGTGATTCAATTGCTGTTGCTAAATCTGTTTGCGCTGATAATGCTTTAGTTTGAGCAACACTGTCGTTCATGATTGTGGTAATTAATGCAGCTTGTTGATTGATTAATTGCTCAACCGTTTTAGTATTAATTTCTACAAGACTGTTAAATGGCTTCATCGCTGAAGAAAACTGATCTACATTGTTGAATGATTTCATTGCAGTATTAAATTGCTCAGTTAATTGTGTAAACATAATAAAATTTCCTTTTGTGATGCTGCGTTGCAGCAAGTTGATTTGAAGCTAGTATAATCTGTCAAAAGATGGTCGTCAATAGTTTTTTTGCTGCACCGCATCAATTAACCAAAATTATAACTTAAGTATTTGATAAAAATAAATAATCAATAAAAAATATCAGTTACTTTTTAGGGGCTGCTTGCACTGCCGCTTTGGGGGCTGCTTGCACTGCCGCTTTAGGAGCTGCTTGCACTGCCGCTTTAGGAGCTGCTTTCACTGCCACTTTAGGAGCTGCTTTCACTGCCGCTTTAGGAGCTGCTTTCACTGCCGCTTTAGGAGCTGCTTTCACTGCCGCTTTAGGAGCTGCTTTCACTGCCGCTTTAGG
>OJEX01000045.1_pt1 | contig 74101 bp, 64 predicted proteins | sample 1593971 | NCBI WGS metagenome assembly OJEX01 (sample SAMN05416775, study PRJEB24817) | seawater metagenome | isolation source: Sea water | place: Canada:Atlantic | collected 2013-11 | reverse complement strand
AAGAAGTAGGCGTTAAAGTACCAGTTGTTGTACGTTTAGAAGGTACTAATGCTGATTTAGGTCGTGAAGTTCTTAAAAACTCTGGCTTAGACATCATTGCTGCTGAGTCATTAACTGATGCAGCAACAAAAGTTGTAGCAGCTGCGGAGGGCAAATAATGTCTGTCTTAATTAATAAAGATACTAAAGTTATCTGTCAAGGTTTTACTGGTGGTCAAGGTACTTTCCACTCAGAGCAAGCTCTTGAATACGGTACACAAATGGTTGGTGGCGTAAGCCCAGGTAAAGGCGGTCAAACGCACCTTGGTTTACCAGTATTCAACACAGTACGTGATGCAGTAGAAGCAACTGGCGCAACAGCAACAGTTATCTATGTTCCAGCACCGTTCTGTAAAGATGCTATTTTAGAAGCTATTGATGCAGGCATCGAGCTTATCGTAACGATTACTGAAGGTATTCCAACTTTAGATATGGTTGACGTTAAAGCTAAGCTTACTCAATCTGGCGTTCGTATGATTGGTCCTAACTGCCCAGGTGTTATTACTCCTGGCGAAACTAAGATCGGTATCATGCCTGGTCACATCCATTTACCAGGTAAAGTTGGTATTGTTTCACGTTCTGGTACGCTTACGTACGAAGCCGTTAAACAAACAACTGATGCTGGTTTTGGCCAATCTACTTGTGTAGGTATTGGTGGCGACCCTATTCCTGGTACTAACTTCATCGACGTCTTGGAAATGTTCCAAAACGATCCTCAAACTGAAGCAATCGTAATGATTGGTGAAATTGGTGGAACTGCTGAAGAAGAAGCGGCGGAATATATCAAAGCGAATGTTACTAAACCTGTAGTATCTTACATTGCTGGTGTTACTGCACCAGAAGGTAAGCGTATGGGTCACGCTGGCGCGATTATCGCCGGTGGTAAAGGTACAGCTGATGAAAAATTTGCAGCACTAGAAGCGGCCGGTGTTAAAACTGTTCGTTCTTTAGCTGAAATTGGCTCTGCACTTAAAGAGAAAACAGGTTGGTAATCAGCTTTTGATTGCACACTGTTTTATCTAATAAAACCCGCACTTTCTAATAAAGAGTGCGGGTTTTTTGTTGTTACTCTATTTGAAACTCCAAAGCATCTGACTACAATAAAGCTAGTCACTATTTTAAGTCATGTCGAAACTCCAAACTTCTAAGGTGATTAGAGGTTAAAAACTCATTAGATTAGCAGTTTAATATGATTGCTATTATTTCCTAGTATAAAGAAAAATTCAACGACACATCCAGTTGGGTTGATTTGAGTTTTACTTTCATGCAAATTAAACATGGTGTATAAAGCAGGCTCATGCTACAAGTATACAAAAGAAAGTCATTACTTTCATTTGTAGATACCTTTCACCAATAAAAAGTAATATATATAACCTAAATACGTTAATTATTTCGTCGATTGCTAAGAATAAAAATTAAATAAAAATAAATTATGGTGAATATTTTGCTTCAAAATTTTAAATGGTTGAATGGTTTATTACTATTTATGGTTGCTATGTCTTTAGCAGGCTGTAATGCTGCAGTAGATATTGATAAAGCGCTAGAAGGGCACTTAAAAGGTCCAGCAAAGATATACCGTCACTCACTCAGAGGTGCTCCAAGTAGTTTAGACCCTGTCAATGCTGCAACAGTTTATTCAAATTTTATTATTGTTAATATTTATGACACCTTGTATCGATATAAATATCTTGCTCGTCCTTATGAAATAGTACCCAATCTTGCGGTTGACATGCCAGAAGTTTCTGACGATGGTCTGATCTATACCATTAAAATTAAAAAGGAGGTGTTTTATGCTGACGACCCCGCTTTTTTAAATGGAAAAGGGCGAGAAGTTATCGCAGAAGATCTTATTTATTCCATTAAACGACACTTTGATGTTTCTAATAGATCTCAAGGATCTTGGCTTTGGGACGGTAAAATTGTAGGACTCAACGAATGGAAAGATGCTGGTTCGAATTATAATCAGACTATACAGGGTCTAAAAGCAGTAGACTCACACACCATTCAAATTACTTTATTTAAACCATATCCGCAGCTAACACATACTTTTGCAATGGGATTTTCAGCCTTAGTACCACATGAAGCGGTTGACTATTATGGTCGTGAATTTTCTGTGCATCCTGTTGGCTCTGGCCCTTTTAAAATGCTTCGCTATGAATCATCAAACTATGCGTTGATGATTCGAAACATTAAATATAGACAAGAGCCGATCGATTTATCATTTGAAGGTTATGATCCAAAACTACACAAACAATATGGTATTGATAAAATTGCGGGAAAATCGCCGCCCTTAGTTGACGCACTCAAAATAGATTTTATCAAAGAAAGTGCTTCTAAATGGGCATCATTTACCAAAGGCAATGAAATAAATTTTTCGGGGGTGCCGGTAGAGCAAGTGGATCAAATCCTTACTCAGAAAAAACCTACGCTGATATTAACACCAGAAATGAGTGAAAAATATCACATGTTTCATACCATTGAAGCTGGTTTTGTCCATACAGATTTTAATATGCGCGATCCTTTAATTGGATATAACGATGATCCTATTAGAGACAAACGAAATAAAAAGCTTCGGTGTGCTATACGTTCAGCATTTGATTGGAAAGAAAGAAATGATGTCTTTTATTCTGGTATAGCTGTCGAATATCCAGGCATTATTCCGCCCGTTGTTCCAGAATTCGATCCACACCTTTCAAATATTTCCACATTGCGCAATGTAGATGAAGCAAAACGTATGATGTTAGAAGGGGATTGGACAAAAGATAATGTACCTACGTTAGTTTATGGTGGTGCAGCATCGGTTAGCACAAGGCAAATATATGAACAATTTAGAGGATGGATGAAAGATATAGGTTTTCCCGAGGAAAAAGTTGTGTTTGATTCTTATGCTAGTTTTGGTGATTTCAATAAGGCGATGAAGGAAGCAAAAATTATGATCATTGGCTCAGGATGGATACTTGATTATCCTGATGCCCAAAATACCTTACAGCTATTCTATGGTCCCTATGGTTCACCAGGTTCCAATAATTCTAATTATAATAACCCTGAATATAATCGATTGTATGAACAAACTTCGACCATGCTACCATCAAAAGAACGAACACAGCTGTATCGAAAAATGAATAATATAGTTATTGATGATTGTGTCAGTATTACCGGACTGTCTCGTGATAATATTTTTTTATGGCACAAAAGTGTTATTTCTTATCCCGATAGTGGCATCGTGGGAGGCTTCCATCTAAAGTTTGTTGATATGTTAGATGAGGAGGGTAAATAATGGAAATATTACAATATACCTTGAGAAAACTTGTCACTGGAATCCCTTTGATATTTGGGGTTACGCTAATTAGTTTTACACTGATGGTGCATTATGGCCCAGATAAAACGTATGATCTACTGGGCAAAAATCCAACGCAAGAGCAGATAACTGAAGTTCGTCATCAACTAGGTTACGACCAAACCTTTGTTGTACGTTATACACAATATTTGCAAGAATTAGCGACAATGAACTTCGGTTATTCTGATTCATCGGGTGAAAAAGTATCAAGCATTTTGATACGGACAATGCCTGTTTCTTTAGCCTTAATTCTTCCGGGCTTTGTTTTAGGCAACCTTCTCGGCATTATTTTAGCGTTGATTTCGGCTTATCATCGAGGATACTGGATAGACAAAGTAATCATGGGCGTTTCTGTCATGGGTATGAGTGTTAGTTTCCTTATCGTGATTATTGCCTTCCAAGTTATATTTTCATCATCAAAAGGACTTGATCTATTCCCCGTTAGAGGTTGGGATGTTTATTCATTTACCGACTATATTCACTATGTAACGGTACCTACCTTGGCATCCATTTTTGTCTCTTTGGGTTACAACACTCGATTTTACCGGGCTGTAATTGTTGAAGAAATGGGTAGGGATCATGTACGCACAGCCAAAGCGTTTGGAGCCCATCCAATTGAGTTATTGTTTAAGAGCGTTTTGAAAAACAGTTTGATTCCTATCATTACTCGGATCATGTTTTCTATTCCATTGGTTGTCATTTCTGGGAGTTTACTATTAGAAAGTTATTTTGGCATACCAGGTGTCGGTAAAGTCACTTATGATGCCATCATCAGTGGCGATCAACCTATCCTTAAGGCAGTGGTTGGATTAACCGCAATCATGTTTGTATTCACCTTAATTATCAATGATATTTTATACAAAGTTGTCGACCCGAGGATTTCTTTAAAATGAATCTAGTGAAAAAAAGGTCTACTGCTCAGGCCCGAGAAGAGAATGTGGGTGAATCCATGTGGTCAAAGGCTGCTTATAAGTTCCGTCGAGACCGTACTGGAATGATGGGACTTTATGTCGTTGTTCTCTATATGCTAGTAGCTCTCGGTGTAGCATTTGGACTATGGGGGACTGAATGGTCTGATAATAATGGTCAAAAATGGGAAGGCATATCCTTTCAATATTGGTTTGGTACCAATATCCTTGGTCAAGATATTTTTGAGCGAGCAGTTTTTTCTACTAAAACAGCTTTTGAAGTTGGCTTGGTAGTAGCAATGATCTCAACCTTAATTGGTGCGATTTTGGGCGCATTATCAGGTTTTTTTAGTAACACATGGATTGATGAAATTATTCTGTGGGTAATGGGTGTACTCGACTCTATTCCCTTTTATTTATTTGTGGCGGCAATAGCATTTGCGTTAAGTGGATTTGCTTATTCAATGCACGTGGCAATGATTGCTACATTCTGGACGGGCACCTCACGCCTTGTCAGGGGTGAGGTCATTAAATTGAAAAACTTCGAATTTGTTGAGGCGGCTCGTGCCGTGGGTGTTCCTCAGCACACTATAATCTTTAGGCATATTTTACCCAATACATTTCACATATTGTTAGTGCAATCTACGATCGTGTTTGTCGGTGCTATAAAATCTGAAGTGATTTTAAGTTTCTTAGGCTTGGGTGTGAAAGACGGCGTTTCATGGGGGTTGATGATCGCTGAGTCAACACTGGAAGTACAAGCGGGAGAATTTGCTAACTTTTATGCCGCCTCAGCTTTACTCTTTATACTCGTTATGGCATTTAATATGTTTTCAGATGCCTTACAAGATGCATTAGATCCCAAGAAGGTAAGCGCATGAGCATTAAAAAGCCATTGTTAAGTGTACGTGATTTGGTTGTTGAATTTAATACTGAACGCGGTCTAGTTCGCGCTATTGATGGTATCAGTTTTGATGTGATGCATGGTGAAACAATGGGTCTTGTAGGTGAATCTGGCTGTGGTAAATCAGTAACGGCGTTATCTATTTTAGGCTTGATCCCATCGCCTCCGGGTAAGATAACTGCGGGTAGTATTCAACTCAATGGTCGTGAACTGGTTGGCTTGCGAGAGTCTGAGTATCGAAAAATACGTGGAAGCGAAATATCAATGATATTTCAAGAGCCGATGACCGCATTAAATCCGGTCTTTACCATTGCAAATCAGATGACAGATGTACTGTCACGGCATCAAAAAATTCGTGGTAAACAAGCTAAAAATCGTGCCATTGAAATGCTAGAATTGGTAGGTATCCCGTCACCTGATAAGCGTATTAATGAATATCCTCACCAATTGTCAGGCGGAATGCGACAACGTGTGATGATAGCAATGGCACTCTCTTGTAATCCAAAGTTGTTATTAGCCGATGAGCCAACCACCGCATTGGATGTAACGATACAAGCGCAGGTAATGGAACAAATTGTAAAATTGCAGCATGAATTAGGCACAGCAGTTGTGCTAGTAACACATGATTTAGGTGTTGTGGCAGAATCTTGTCAACGAGCGGTCGTAATGTATGCGGGGCGTATTGTCGAACAATCGCCTATTATCCCGCTGTTTAAAAATCCGCAACACCCTTATTCAGCCGGATTAATGGCTTCAATTCCGCGTATTCGTGCAGATAAAATAGCAGAATTACCCACCATTCCAGGCACAGTGCCTGATTTATTACATTTGCCGGATGGCTGTCGTTTTGCTGATCGTTGCCAATATTCTGATGATCGTTGCCATCAAGAACAACCGAATAACCACATTAAAGACAATCGTGAAGTCGCCTGTTTTCATCCTTGTGGAGAAGTATCATGAGTGTGTTATTAGAGATTAAAAACTTAAAAAAACATTTCCCTATTCATGGTGGATTATTTAATCGAGTGGTCAGTCAATTAAAAGCGGTTGACGATGTTAGTTTTGTACTTGAAAAAGGTAAAACGATGGGACTCGTAGGCGAGTCTGGCTGCGGAAAGTCTACATTGGGACGTGCTGTGCTGCGTTTACATGAACCTACTGATGGAACGGTTATACTTGATGGCACTGATATTACCAAACTTGAACCAAAAGCGCTGGTAGATGCTCGCAGAGATATGCAAATTATCTTTCAAGATCCTTACGCATCGCTCAGTCCACGAAGAACGATACAACAAACGTTGCTTGAGCCACTGGAAACCCATAAAATTGGAACCGCTGAATCTCGCCAACAAAAAATTGAAGAGCTACTTGATATTGTCGGCTTAAGAAAACATGTATTGCATCGTTATCCTCATGAGTTCTCAGGTGGTCAACGTCAACGCATAGGTATTGCTAGAGCGCTGACACTTGAACCTAAATTTATTGTTGCTGATGAAGCAGTTTCTGCTTTAGATGTATCAGTGCAGTCACAGGTATTAAATCTGATTTCAAACCTACAAAAAACGTTAGGAATATCGTTTCTATTTATCTCGCATGATCTAGCAGTAGTTCAGCATATCAGCGATGATGTTGGTGTAATGTATCTTGGTCGCTTAGTTGAAAAAGCAACCGCGACGAGTCTTTATACAGAGCCAAGACATCCTTATACAAAAGCATTATTATCAGCAATACCGACACCCGATCCAACGATCAAAAATCAACGACAAATTTTAAAAGGTGATGTTCCTTCACCGCTAAATCCACCATCGGGTTGTACTTTTAGAACACGTTGTCCTGAAGCCATGGATATTTGTGCAGTAAAAGCGCCTGTACAAGTCGAAGTTGGTAGTAAAGATGAGCCACACTGGGTAGCTTGTCACTTATTTGAACTACCTAAATAATATTATGAAAAAGCGTTTATATTCTATTTTGGGATAGCAATGGTCTTGTATAGAATTTTTGATTAATTATCATAACAAGACTAATTTAGTTAGATTTCTGTTGCAGAGGCCACTTTCATGTATTCATAATTAAACACTCTGATTTTTTTACCTGAATCTGCAACAAACTCTACCGTTTGTGAACGAGGTAATATCAATACAGCCTCGAACTCTTCACCAGTTAAAAAAGTGTCAGTACCACATACTAAGTCTTGGGTTAATTTGATCCGCATTAATGTTTTCGCCATCTATGTTAAATTAGGTACTGGATTGTATCATTCTTTCGACATAAAAATTAGTGCAAATAATGTTTAGCCTAAAAGGCACTGAAATTATGCTAAAGAGGTTTCTGATTTGTTAATCATCTTAAATGATGAAAATCTATCTCTTCAATTTTACTACCAGCCTTTTCATCTAAAAATATGTCATTATCAAATTGCTGTTCAGACTTAGCAACAATAATACTTACCATGCTATCTCCTGTAACATTCACCGCTGTGCGAGTCATATCAAGCAATCGATCAACACCAATAATTAAGGCAATACCTTCAACAGGCAGGCCAACTTGATCTAACACCATTGCTAGCATAATTAATCCAACGCCAGGAACCCCAGCAGTACCAATAGAGGCAAGAGTGGCAGTGAGTACAACGGTTACATAATCAGCTAAGGTTAAATCTTGACTGAAAACTTGAGCGATAAATACGGTAGCGACCCCTTGCATAATTGCCGTGCCATCCATATTAATGGTGGCCCCTAATGGCACCGTAAATGATGCGATTGAATTGTCAACGCCCATTTTTTTTGTTGCTGTTTCTAACGTAACCGGAATAGTTGCATTTGAGCTAGCGGTTGAAAATGCAAAAATGGCGGCATCACGCATTTTCTTCAAAAAAATAGCAGGACTTAAGCCCGTAAATAATTTTAACATTAGCGGATAAGTTACTAAGGCGTGCAGAAATAAAACGGCAAGTACCACTAAAAAATAAACAATTAAATTACCGAAGGTTTCAAGTGATACAGTGGTGAATAAAGTGGCGAGTAAAGCAAATACGCCATATGGGGCTACATTCATTAAAATAGCCACTAAACGCATGATCACTTCACTTAAGTCTTCAAAAAATCTTGCTACACGTTCACCTGCTTTCCCAGATAACGCGATAGCAATACCAAAGAGTAAAGCAAAAACAATGATTTGAAGCATGTTGCCTTGTGTAAAGGCTTTAAAAGGATTGGTAGGGAACATTTGAATAATAACTTGCGCAAAAGATGGTGCTTCTCTGGAAGTAAAACTACTGCTAGCCGTCATACCTACGCCCTCACCGGGGCCAACAATGATTGCAATAGCTATTGCACAACTAATTGCTATTGCCGTCGTTACTAAATATAAGCCTATTGCTTTACCGCCAATACGCCCTAATTTAGTTGTGTCTTGCAATGAGCAAACACCACAAACAAGTGAAACAAAGACTAAAGGTACAACAAGCATTCGTAAACTGGCCATAAATATTTGGCCAATAATTTCAAGTACACCATCAACTACAAAGTTTTGCAGTGATAATTCAAATAAAAATAGATTAATGAGTAAATCACGACCATTAGGCATAAGCCATTGTAAAAAACTACCAAGGGCAATTCCTGAAATCATGCCGATAATAATTCTGGTGGTTAAACTACTTTTTTTGGGTGTTACAGTACTTTCTGTTGATGTCATATATATAGAAGGGATGTTATTAATATAAAGATAATTGTAAGACTAACAATAAACTGAGCGATAAAAAACAGTTTTACTAATTTTACGCTATATTTAAGACGTTTTAATTAACTTCCTTGATGACTAAGCTTTTTTTGAATTAAGGAATTAAGGAATTAAGGAATTAAGGAATACTTTTTTGCTATTTATCAATTAATATAAATAATTAAGCATATAAAAGGTAATCAGAAGAGAATAGGGATATTTTTATGAAGTTACTTCAACGCTTTAGTTTGATTCTGTTACTTATGTCATTAATGACATTGGTGGCTTGTGGTGGTGGAGAGGGGGATCTAACAGGTGGCGATGTAGTTATTGAAGATTCAAGAACAGTCACTTTAGCCATATCAAATGTAAATGTTACAGAGCAATCCCCGGTAACTATAGCAGCAACTGTTATGGAAGGTAGTATACCTAAAGAAGGTACTGTTGTTACTTTCAGTACTACCCTTGGTAATTTCACCCCAGAGGCGGGTACAGCACTAACAAATAGTAATGGTGTGGCAAGTTTAGTACTCAATTCTGGCGTGGTAAGTGGCGCCGGAATTGTGATTGCAACGTTATCTACAGGAGAGGAAGGTGCTATAGGTTTTACAACAGAAGCCGTTTCTTCCTCTATTGTATTACGTATGGGGAATGGTACCGGTGATGATTTTACTGAAAGTGTAGCTAACCTTTCACTCGACCAAATTTCTGCTGGTGGAACGACTGTTGTATCGGTGAGTTTAATCGATGAACAAGGCGAACTTTATTCAGAAACCGTAGAGGTAAACTTTTCCTCTCGCTGTACTGAAGATGGTACTGCAACCTTAAGTCCCATTGTGACAACATCGAATGGTTTAGCTACAAGCACATACCTTGCAAAGGGGTGTGTTGGCAATGATGCAATTCAAGTAAATGCTACCGTTGCGAGTATCAACTTATCTGCTACTGCTACGATAAATGTACAACAAGCTGAAATAGGTAGTATTGTTTTTGAGTCAGTAAGTATAGAACATATTGCTATACGTGGTGCGGGTAGTGCTGTTCGGCCTGAAAGTGCTATTGTTATTTTTAAAGTCCTTGATAGAAACAGTAACCCAGTCGACAATATAGATGTCACATTCTCGTTATTGAGTGATTCAGGGGAGGTTAGCTTAAGTCCCTTAGAGGCTACAACAGATAGTGAAGGTTTAGTACAAACAGTTGTGAACTCAGGTACAGTCCCAAGAGTTGTTAATGTTATTGCAAGTATTGATGTTGGTAATTCAGTTATTCAAACACTATCTAAACAACTTAAAATATCTACTGGGTTAGCAGATCAAGACAGCATGAGTATTGCGACAAGTAATTTAGCCCCACAAGCGTGGAATCATGATGGCGTTGAAGTTCAGCTTACTGCTCGATTAGGTGATGCTTCTAATAATCCGCCACCACCAACAGCCGTCTATTTTACAACAGAAGGGGGATCTATAGAAAATCTTGAAGCTAGCTGTATTACAGGAGATGATGGTTCTTGTACTGTAACTTGGCGAAGTCAATTTCCACGTCCAGAGGGCAATGAACTAGGTGATGTAAATAATGTAACTCATGTACCTGAATTAATTAATACCATGGGACAAAATTACGGAGGAAGAGTTACTATTCTTGCAACATCGACAGGGGAAGAGTCTTTCCCTGACTTAAATAACAATGGCCGCTTTGATGTCTGTGAAGTGTCTGCATTTCTTGGTGGAGTAGGTAAACCTTGTAATGCTGATGGTAGTTTTAATCAGGATGGTGAAGATATTGTTTATTCAGGAAATGATACGAGTGGTCGACCTTATGACCAGCCAGAAGCATTTGTTGATCATAACGAAGATGGACATTTTAACCCCAGTTATGAAGCGACACTTCCGTTAGTAGAAGAGTATGGTGGAGAAAGAGAGGAGCCTGTTGATTTTAATAAGAATGGTCTATATGACGGGAGAGATGGAAAATACAATGGCTTTTTGTGTGCAATTCCGGAACATGATGGTTGTTCATCTCAAAAATCAATTGATATAAGAGGCGATATTACCATTGTAATGTCTGGGGATACGCCTTATATCTGTATAAATCAAGCATTTGATTCTGCGGATATCCCTGCTGAAGGTACATCGACAGTTAAGGATAAATATTTTACAAACTTGAGTACAGCTCCTATTCGTGCTTTTTGTGAAAATATGCCCTTTGATCATAATGGTGATGGCAATGTAGATAGGCAAAATCCTGATTATGATGATAAATTAATTTTGAATTATAAATCTTCTACTACTGTTGCTATTATTATGTCAGATCTTCACAATCAACCAATGCCCTCAGGTTCAATAGTAAGTTTTAAATCGTCAGTAGGTACTATTACTTCAGACCCTACTGATTGGGGAACTAATCACAATGGGGGGGGAATTTTTTCGGCTATTATTAAAGCAGGCGAAGAAACAGATTCAGGAACATTATCTGTAATTGTTGAGCTTCCTGATGGTACTAAAGAATCTATTACATTTATGAACGTTTTTATTATACCTTAATCATTATTTTAAATAGAAATTCCCCAGACTTGTAAAAAGTTGTGGCATATCATCAGATTTACCTGATGATATTATTTATTTACTCATTTCACCAATCAAAAAAGCAGAAATATCACCCGCAACCTTTAATGTTTTTTCTCTACTTTCAAGGCCAAGCCCTGAACTATCAGTAAATGGCGCTATTTCCATCATATCACCGCCGGTAATAGGATATTCAGCGGCAATCGCCTGTAATATTTGCATCGCCTCTTCCGGCATTAACCCATCGGGTTCAGGCGTACCTGTTGAACTGGCATGGCTGTCATCAATAGCATCAATATCAAAGCTGACGTATAGCTCATCAATGTTCTGGCTTGCTAATTGCGCTAAGATATTTTCGATCACCTTTTCGATGCCTAATTCTTTAATTTCTTTAGCCCAGTGTTGTCTTACTCCAAAGGTATTTTCCCAATGTTGCTTAGGTCTTCCTGTTGAACGAATACCTATTTGAATTAAGTGATCGGGTGCAGGTAAATCATCTAAAATATGTGTACACCAAGATCCAAAACATAAATCGATACCTAATCGTTCGACAAGCAAATCGGTATGCGCATCAAAATGAATAATAGTGGTACGCTTTCCTTGTTTCTTTTTCGCTTGTAAATAAGCTTTAGTGAGTGGGTAACTAACACTATGATCGCCACCTAAGCCAAAAATACCTTTATCAGGAAATTGCGCATAAAAATCATGTAAAACATCTTCAGTAATACTTAATGGGCTAACGCAATAGTTACTTTGCTCATCTTGATAAAGTGCTTTTCGACAATTTGCCAACGTTGCTTCATTCAAATATTTATCTGAAAGTAAATGAGGGATTACCCGAATATCACCTAAGTCAAATACATTCAATTTTGGGTGTTGCTCTAGCAATGTTGTGCGAATAAATAATGGCCCCCAATTAGCGCCACGTAAAATTCCGCCGCCACAATCTGATGCCACACCTAAAATAACAGCACGAGAGGCCTCTGGTAGCCTATCTAGAGAGTTTTTCCATAAATAATCAATATCGGTAGTCTGACCAAAAATTGTTTGATGTAACTGCTCTTTACGCTCTTTGGCGGTATTAACGGTAAAAACACCATTGCCGGGCGGGCATAAGCATTGTGTTAACTTTTCTTTTAATTGTGCTGTTAATTTTGGCATTTTTGATCTCTATAAACAGTTTTAATAATGGTAAGCGCTAACATCAATTTTAATTTTTTTAGGGTTTAGCTCTTATTTTTTCTGACAAAGTCGATTATGATTGCGCAGAAATGAGTGTTTTTTTTTAAGTCATCACTATAGCTAAGTATTATAGCCAAAAGCATTAAGTAGTTATATATCTCAAATTGATTGAAAAAATTAATGCTTGTCAATTTGCATATTTATAGATATATCTATAAATAGGTATGCAATTGCATTTTTTAAGTAAAACAGTTTTTAACGTTATTTGAGTGAGATTAAAGAGCATATTTGCACTTTTTCTCGCAAATATTGAATGAATAAAAAGACAAAAAATAAATTTATCTTTTCGTATAGATTGATTGTCGAATTATCAGGATTATAAATTTTTATGGCAAAATCACTAGTTATTGTCGAGTCGCCAGCCAAAGCGAAAACCATTAACAAATATTTAGGTAAAGACTTCATTGTAAAGTCTAGCGTTGGTCATGTTCGCGATTTACCTCATAGCAGTACAGGTAAAAAAGTACCAACTAAATCACCCGCTGAAGTGCGAAAAATGGCACCTGAAGCAAAGGCTAAATATAAAGCGAAGCGCGATAAGCAAACACTTGTTAATCGTATGGGAATAGATCCAGATAAAAACTGGGCGGCTAATTATCAAATACTTCCGGGAAAAGAGAAAGTTGTTACTGAACTTCAAAAGCTTGCAGAGAAAGCTGATATTATCTATCTCGCAACCGATTTGGATCGCGAGGGAGAAGCGATTGCTTGGCATTTAAAAGAACTTATTGGTGGCGATGATGATAAATTTCGCCGCGTCGTTTTTAATGAAATAACTGAAAGTTCAATTCAACAGGCTTTTGCTACACCAGGTGAATTAAGTATGCCGGGCGTTAATGCCCAACAAGCCCGACGTTTTCTCGATAGAGTGGTTGGCTTTATGGTTAGCCCACTATTGTGGAAGAAAGTAGCTCGTGGTTTGTCCGCAGGACGCGTACAGTCCGTTGCGGTTAAGTTAGTCGTTGAAAAAGAACGTGAAATAAAAGCGTTTGATCCAAAAGAGTTTTGGGAAATAAGCGCTGACACACATGCAACGTCTCCTGAAAGTAAAGGAGCCGCGTTAGCACTTGATGTGACTCACCAAAATGGTAAAGCGTTTAAACCGACGAATAAAACCGATGCTGATCAAGCCTTAGCAGTATTGAACTCAGCAGATTATGCAGTAAGCAAACGTGAAGATAGGCCGTCGAAAAGTACAGCGTCAGCACCTTTTATTACCTCTACATTACAACAAGCAGCAAGTACTAAATTAGGCTATGGCGTTAAACGCACTATGGGTTTAGCTCAACGTTTATATGAAGCGGGGCACATTACTTATATGCGTACTGACTCAACTAATTTAAGTAAAGATGCGGTTGAAATGTGTCGTAAATATATTAGCGATAATTTTGGTGAAAACTATTTGCCTGAAAATCCAAAAGTTTACGGCTCAAAAGCAGGTGCTCAAGAGGCGCATGAAGCGATTCGTCCATCAAATGTAAAAGTTGAATCTGCCTTTATGGAAGGTATCGATGCGGATGCTAAAAAACTTTATGATTTAATTTGGCGTCAATTTGTTGCTTGTCAAATGACGGCTGCTCGCTACACAGTAAGCACTTTAACGATTAGCGCAGCTGAGTTTGATTTAAAAGCGAAAGGCCGCGTTTTGCAATTTGATGGTTGGACTAAAGTGCATCCGCAATTATCAAAAGGTGATGATAAACATTTACCTGATTTAGCGGTTGGTGAAATGTTAGCTTTAGATAGTGTCGATGCAAGTCAACACTTTACTAAACCGCCAGCACGTTTTGGTGAAGCGTCTTTAGTGAAAGAATTAGAGAAACGTACTATTGGCCGTCCATCAACTTATGCATCAATTATTTCTACTATCCAAGATAGAGGCTATGCACGTTTAGATAAAAAGCGTTTTTATGCTGAGAAAATGGGCGAAATAGTCACAGACAGCTTATCAATGAGTTTTGATAAACTGATGAGTTATGACTTTACCGCTAATATGGAGCAAGAGCTTGATGCGATTGCAGGCGGCAGCTTAGATTGGAAAGCGGTATTAGATGATTTCTACAAAAATTTCAGTAAAAAGCTAGCACTCGCTAATAAAGACGTTGATGATGGTGGTATGCGAAACAATGCACCGGTATTAACTGATATTGATTGCCCAACGTGTGGTAGAAAAATGGGCATTAGAACTGCCTCAACTGGCGTGTTTTTAGGTTGTTCAGGATATGCATTACCGCCAAAAGAGCGTTGTACTACTACAATGAATTTAACCGCGGGAGAAGAAGCCGTAAGTGTTTTAGCTGAAGATCAAGAAACTGAAGCTTTACGTGCGATGCACCGTTGTAAAAAATGTAATACTGCGATGGACAGCTATTTGATTGACGAAAGCCGCAAATTGCATGTTTGTGGTAACAATCCTGTGTGTGATGGTATTGAAGTAGAAGAGGGCACGTTTAAAATTAAAGGCTATGATGGCCCTGTTTTAGAATGTGACCGCTGTGAAGCTGATATGGAGTTAAAGTCAGGTCGTTTTGGTAAGTATTTTGATTGCACTAACAGTGAATGTAAAAATACCCGTAAGCTACTTGCTAGCGGAGAAGCTGCGCCACCAAAAGAAGATCCGGTGCAATTACCTGAATTAGAATGTGAAAAGTCAGATGCACACTTTGTATTACGTGATGGCGCCGCAGGTATATTTTTAGCGGCTAACACCTTTCCACGTTCACGTGAAACTAGAGCGCCAAAAGTTGCTGAACTCAAACGCTTTAGAGACAGGATTTCCTCTAAGTTTTATTATTTAGCTGATGCGCCAGAGCAAGATAACAAGGGAAATTCAGCCGTTATTCGTTATAGTAGAAAGACTAAAGAACAATATGTGATGACTGAGGTTGAAGGTAAAGCAACTGGCTGGACAGCAAAATATATTGATAATAACTGGGTCGAGGATATTCCTAAACCTAAGAAAAAAGTGGCTAAAAAGAAATCGACTACTAAAAAAACCATCGATAAAACAGAGTAATATTGCAATTATTCATCCTGCGCTATGAGCGTATTAATCCTAGGTATTCAATAGGATGAACGTTGCTAATAAAGATGTAATAGCATGCCCTAACTAACCTAGTTCAGTAATTCACACTGAACTAGGTTAGTTTTTATTTACGACTAGATCTATTTAACCTTTTTCAAAAAAAAGCTGTTATGGTATTCCCTTATATTAAGTTGATTAATTAGCTAGCCAGGAAAAAATTAGTCCAGCTAATTAATCAATGTAGTACTAGTCTAAAAAGTAAAAATTTTGGGAGAATAACTATGACAGATGCTGTATCCGTAGAGAGTAACCTTGATATTAGGGCCACATATTTGAGTGCTGAAGAAGTAAAACTTGCGGCCTCTTTACTATTTCAGTCTTATCATGATGATCCTGTTTTTTTAGATATTTTTAATAGTGAAAAAGAAGGTTACGAGCAAAGGATAAGAGCCTCTATTAGAGAAGAGTTAAGTGCTTTTTGGCAAGCTAAACAACCAATGGTTGGAGTATTTCTTGCTGACACTTTAGTCGGAGTTGCGTGTTTAAATAGCCCCGATGATAGTGTTGGTAGTGAGAGGTTTTGGCACTGGCGTCTTAAAATGTTACTTACCGCTGGATATTTTAGCACTAAGCAGATGATAGAAAAAGAGCAAAAAGTGATGGCGGCTGTACCCTTAAAGAAATTCCATATGCTGTCTTTTATTGCTATACACCCTTTACATCAACACCATGGTTTAGGTCATTACTTAATGGCTGCTGTTGATACAGTATTAAAAGAACATGGTGATAGTGAAGGTGTTGCTGTTTATGCTACCTCAGGAAAGTTTAGAGCTTTCTTTGAAGATGCTAACTATGAGTTTATTCAAGATGTAAGTGTTGGTAAGGTATCAGGTGCCTTGATGGTACATTATCGTAACAAATAACATATGAAATACTTTACGGTTTAAGACGTAAATCATCATTGACACACCTGTGGTATCTTAAAAACACGATTGAACAATATTTGTCGCAATCTCGGTACTTTATTGCCGAGTAGTTCACTTAACGTTTTTTATAAACTTTATACGATTAAAAGTCTTTTTATATTTCCCATACCCTCGTTACTCTGTTGATTATACAAATATCCATTCACATCAATAAATGTCTTACCTAAAGGCGTTTCTAATTCCAACTGAATCAGGCCTCTTCAAGTGGAACGGAAATAGTTTCCTGGTCTTTCAAGTCATTATTTATTAAGATTAAATTGCTTATCTATGCCAGAAGCGCATTAAAATGACAGGAATAAAGATAACCCCTCATCCTTGTAAATCAAATAGGTAGCCATGTGCCTTTATTTTTGTAAGACATGTCTTACATAAGTGTGAGATATGTTGCGTTTAATGATAGCTGATTTTGTATTTTTGTTTTTAAGTACTTGTATTATATTTAAATTAATAAAATTCGTTTCGTTAAGTATTATTTATAAATAAAATATTTGATTTGCATCATTTGAAATTTTAGTTTTAAGTGTAATATTAACAATGTCAGGAAGACACAGAGCAGGAAGCTCTTTAATATACTAGAGTATGGAATACTAAGGTATTTGAAGGAGGCTTAAGGATTAAGTCGAGTAATTAGGATATTGCTAAAGGATGAAATGAACAGGGATGTGGGTCAATAGGGATTTTGACGTCAGGAAGACAATGTCTAGGAGACAGCTTGTGTTGTAAAAGGAATTTATATAAAGGATTTTTAGGGATGAGAGTAAGAAAAAGGCAATGCAAGGTAATGCTAAAGGAGAATAAGTAAATATTATTTAAAGGATATACTAAGGAAAGTATTCATGGACGAAATGAGAACACTAAATAAAAGTGCAGGATGCACATAAGCTAGTTATAAAGTGCAGCTCTTAGGGCTGCACTTTTTTATGGCTTATATTAAGCTAATTTACGCTATATCTAGCAGTCAGCCTGCTAGCGATGAAATCATTCCTCCCCCATGGAAAGATAATGAAGTAGCCTTACTTAATAGACCCTCAAAGGAATTTATAATATGAAATTCAATCTAATTTTAAAATAAAAACAGATCGATTTGAAGATCGTATTTAGATGTGATTTTATACTTATCTTTACGTCTAAGATAAGTATAAAATGAATTTACATTGTTTGACCATCTTTCAATAATTAAAGATCGAAGACAAGCATGGAAAGTTGAACACAGTTTAGCTGATATCCTTTTTCTTTGTGTCGCTGCAGTCATAGCGGGTGCAGAAGGTTGGGAGTAAATAGAAGATTTTGGCAAAAATAAGCTCGAATGGTTACAGCAATATCGCGGTTATTAAAATGGTATTCTGGTACACGATACGATAGCGAGAGTCATTGCCATGAATCTCGCCCCAATTATGGCACTGTACTTAACCACCTTGCTTTACAGTAGTATTAAAAAAAGCGACATTGTTAAACAAAGTCGCTTTTTGATTTAATGTAAACAGAGGTAGGTTATTGGGTTAATTTTTTGTCTTGTGCTAGTAACTTTTCTAATAATGGCGCTACTTGCCAATAAGTATTTCCCGCTTGGCGTTGAAACTTTTTAATCGTAGCAACTACCTTCTCCAAACCAATTTCATCTGCATAACACATAGGTCCACCTAAATAGCGTGGAAATCCATAACCGTTAAGCCAAATTGCATCAATATCACTAGCGCGGCTAGCAATGTTTTCCTCAAGTATATACGCCCCTTCATTGATCAACGCAAAAATCAGTCGTTGTTGAATTTCTTCATCACTGATATCACTACGTTGTTTAATCTCTAATTTAGCCGCATGGGTTCTAATTAGCTTAATGGCCGCATCGTCTGGACTACGTTTGTTGGTTTGTTCATCATATTGATAAAAACCAACATTAGTTTTTTGTCCTAATCGGCCATGCTCTACTAGTATATCAGCGGCAGCGAAGTAGCAAGGGTCGTCTGGTCGTGCGGTGTTTTCTTTTCGTGCTTGATAACCTATGTCTATGCCGGACATATCATTAACCGCCAATGGCCCCATGGCCATCCCCCATTGCACCATGGCGTTGTCTATTTGCTGTGGCGTTGCACCTTCTAATAATAACATATTGGCTTCTCGACCATAACAAGCATACATGCGATTGCCGACAAAACCATAGCAAACTTTTACTGCTACACTTATTTTACCCATCTTTTTACCTAAGGTCATAGCCGTAGTAAGTGTCTGGGTATCTGTATATTTAGTGGCGACTACTTCCAATAATTTCATGATATTAGCAGGACTAAAAAAGTGCATGCCGACGATTTTTTCTGGTCGTCTGGTTGCTTTGGCTATTTCATCAATATCTAAGTAAGAGGTATTACTCGCTAAAATTGCTTCAGGTTTACACATTTTATCGAGTTGAGAAAATATTTGTTGTTTAACAGCCATGGTTTCAAAGGCAGCTTCCACGACTAGATCAACTTGATCTAAATCTTGATAATCACAAGTGCCGGTAATCAACGCCATACATTGATTAACTTGCTGATTGTTGATAATGCCACGTTTTTCTGCTTGCTGATAACGTTTGGCAATGGCATTAATGCCTTTGGTTAAGTTGTTTTGACTCATTTCTAACAGTGTGACATTAATGCCTGCATTAGCAAAACACATGGCAATACCGCCTCCCATAGTGCCAGCACCAATAACAGCAACTGATTCAATTTCTGTTGGCGTAGACTTTATCTCGCCAGAATGAATTAATTTAGCAGCCGTTTTTTCAGCAAAAAATGCGTGGCGCATAGCGCGAGATTGAGCTGAACCTCTACAGGCTACAAAGTATTCGCGTTCTTTTTCCATCGCTTCATTTAAAGGTAAAGTAAATGAATTTTCTATTGAGTTTATTGCGCTTTGTGGTGCTTGTTGACCGCGTGATTTTTTGGCTGATTTATCTCTAAACTGCTGACATAATACTTGTGCAGCTTGCTTTTTTTCATCATTAAGAGCCATTGGTTGTTGAGATATTATTTTACTTGTTTGATTTTTTTCAAGCAGTTGTTTGGTAAATAAAATGGTTTCAGTCAGTAAATGATCTTTGTTACTATTATTAGCACTAATGAGAAAATCAATAATGCCATAGTCCTCTAGTTGCTCAACTTTTTGAGGCTTTCCTGATGTGATCATCGTTAATGCCAATTTAACGCCGGCAATTCTTGGTAATAGTTGTGTGCCGCCAGCACCAGGTATTAACCCTAAAGTTACTTCTGGCAAGCCAAGTTTTGTGCCTCGAACGGCAACACGATAATGACAGGCAAGTGCTAATTCAAAACCACCACCTAGCACTGAACCAAACAGTGCGGCAATAATAGGTTTATTACATTGGTTGATACGTTGTAAAACATCAGGTAAATGAGGCTCTTTTGGCGTTTTACCAAATTCTTTAATATCAGCCCCGGCAATAAAAGTTTTACCTTGGCAATATATTACAATCGCCTCGATATTTTTATTCTGTTCTGCTTCAGTAATAGCTTCGACTACTCCTTGGCGAACTGCATGTGATAGTGCATTCACGGGTGGATTATCAATATTGATGATAGCAATGTTATCAGCATGTGGCGCTGTTGGTATAAGTAAGACAGGGGCTGTCATATGGTTTATTTCCTAATTTTATTGTATGTATTTACCTAATTGCATCCTCATGGTATCTACAGTGAGAATATTAGGGTTGATATCAAAACCGTGTATATGAAATTGACACAATGACTCACTTCTGTGAATAAGGTGAAGCATCTTTATTATTAATAAAACAGTATCTTAGCTAAGTTTAAGACACAAATCGCTGGTGAAATTTATTACTTGCTTCAGGTAATTTTCCCTGAGCATTATTCATATTTTCTTCTATATAAGTAGTGGAAGGTTCACCGAGCACTTTATACATTTTCTTTACTAAATCATGTGCCTCATATCCTACCCAGCCCAGTGATAACATAGCTTGGGGGAAGTCTGGGTCACGTAATAAAATGCGGCGATAATCGTGAATTAATATGGCCCTAAGTAAAAAACACTCCGTCGTACTGAGTTGTTCAGACTTATCATGTTTGTTTAAAATTTGTTGGCAAAGAGGTCGATAAAAATTAAGAAAATCACGATAACTTGTTTCTAACTCTGATAATTGCCAACGATCTTTGATCAGTGTTTTTATAACGCTCTGTGAATTTAAATCAGCAACACTACCGTTGAGTATAATAACATTGCCTGCTAAGCCTAGTTCGTGAATAGCTTCATCCAATGAAGAGGTATCACAAGAAGGGTGTGCATAAAGTCCTGATACTAAGGTATTAAATCCTTGCCAAAGTAAACTTTTTCTAAACTCTTCTTTTTTATCGTCTGGCACGGATATTGGTAATACTAAAATCCAATTTTTATTCCCGTCAGCTTGGTCGGAGGCATAAATTCTTCTTGCGGCTTTTTCGTAATGCGCCATGGCAAAATCAGTAAAGCAGTAATAGCTACACCGCCCAACTTTATTGCCTTGTAACCAGTTACTTTGTACTAAACGATAGACTGACGTTCGTACTTGACGATCATTAAAACCGAAAGGCTCAAGTGTTTTTATTAAACTTGAAAGCCAAAGCCAACTACCATGTTGAGAAACTATATCACCAAAAATAGTGACTACCATTGAGGTACAGCTAATACGATTTTGTTTTATATGCTGCTTAACAGTAAGACTAAGTTTACTGGTATTCGTCATACTTTTTCCTATTTTTATTAGTATTTACGCTTAGTAAATTGTAGTCAATTCACTAAGCGTCTCGCAAGTAAGAAATAACACTAAAACAAAAAAATTAGCAAGGCAGCGGCCTAATAAGGCAATGTTATAACAAAGACTTATCTATCATCAAAGCTGACAACAACTTCGTCTGTAATAGGGTGAGATTGACAAGTAAGAATGTAACCGGCATCAATTTCGTGTTGCTCAAGGCCATGATTAATATCCATGTCAACTTTCCCTTTGATCAACTTAGCTTTACAAGTTGAGCATACTCCGGCTTTACAAGAGTAAGGTAGTTCTACACCATTAGCCATACCCGCATCTAAAATATTGGCGCCTACTGTCGCTAGGTCAAAATTATGACTGCGACCATCGGCAACGACGGTTACTTTACTAGTACGGTTTTCGCCATATTCATTAACACGACTTTTAGCTTTGTCTAACACGAGTTGTGCATCTTCAGACGAGCTAGCAAATAATTCATAATGAATTTGATCTTCAGTTAACCCCTCAATTCTAAAACCACGAGACACTTCAGAAATCATTGATTCGGGTCCACAAATGAACGCTTCATCAGTAGTATTTATATCGATAAGTTTTTGTTTTTGTAGTTGATAACCTTTTTTGTTATCAATTCTACCATTAAGTAAATCAGCGCCTTGGTCTTCTTGACTCATGATGTTGACCCAATTAAAACGCGTTAAATAACGATTTTTAATAAAGCTCAGTTCTTCTTTGAACATCATAGTATGGGTTTTTTGGTTACCATAAACTAAGGTGATTTTTGAATTTAGCTCACGGCTAAAAATTGATTTTATTAACGATAAAATCGGGGTGATACCACTACCGGCAGCTAGTAACATGTAGTTTTTACCAAGCTGTTTACTTGAGGCATCATCATTTAAATTTAACGTAAAATCACCTTGAGGTGGCATGACTTCAATACTATCGCCTACGTTGAAATTATCATTAGCGAAGTTAGAGAATACACCTTTATCAACGCGTTTTATCGCGATTGATAATTGTGCTTCATCAACACCTGAACAAATAGAGTAACAACGACGAATGACTTCTCCGTCAATAGACGCTTGTAATGTTAAAAATTGTCCAGGAGTAAAGGTGAACTTTTGCTTTAACTCGTCTGGAATGTTTAAACTCAAGCAAATTGCCGAGTCGGTTTCTGGTCTAATATTAGCGATAGTAAGAGAATAAAATTTTGTCATGTCGCACCTTCTTGGTATTATTGCGATTAAATATGTTTAAAAAGATCGAATGGTTCATGGCAGCTATTGCATTGAAACAAGGCTTTACATGCAGTTGAACCATATTCGCTGAGTAACTTAGTGTCACCACTTCCACATTGTGGGCAAAGTACTTGGCTGTCACTATTAAGGGGTTGTTCATGACCACCTATCACATCATTAGGCGGAGCAATACCATAGTCTCTTAACTGATTTCGACCTTTGTCTGTCATCCAGTCAGTTGTCCAAGCAGGTGATAATTCTTTGATTATCACCGTTTTCTCAATGCCATGTTCTTTAAACGCTATTGCTATATCTTCAGCAATAGCGTCCATAGCAGGACAGCCTGAGTAAGTAGGAGTAATGGTTACTGATGCCTGATTACCCTGACGTTTGATATCTTTTAAAATACCGATATCCCACAAAGATAACGCAGGGATTTCTGGATCTTTAACCTGATCTAAACATTGCCATAACTCAGGAAACGCTGAGTTACGACGAAATTGTTCGCGTTCAAATTGTATTGGGGATTTGGTCGGGATAACTTGCATCATAGTCTCCATAAAACTACCATTTGGCGCCAGGAAATGACCGGTGAACAAATTGCATTTCAGTTAATAAATGCCCTAAGTGTTCTGTGTGATAACCTTGTCGACCACCGCTAACAGCCCAATCTTGATCGGGTACCATTAATGTTGCTTCTTCAATAATAGCCGTGACTTCTTTTAGCCAATCAGCTTTTAACAGGGTACAATCAACAGCAATTCCCGCATCAACAAGACGTTGTTCTAACGCATCAACTTCAAATAATTCATGGCTATAACCCCATATATCATTTAAGGCAAGTTGCATTCTTTCGTGGCTTTCGCTGGTACCATCGCCTAAACGTAAGGTCCAGTCTTGTGAACGTCGACAATGATACTTTGCCTCTTTTGCTGCTTTTACAGCAATAGCGGCAAGTGTTTTATCGTTCGATTTTTTCAATTGCTCAAGAAAGTGCTTGTTAAAAACATCAATTAATAATTGGCGTGCTGTTGTATAAGCAAAATCACCTTTGTGTAACTCATGTAATAAATGGTTTTGAAACTGTCTTTCATCGCGCAAATAAGCAAAGTTATCTTCTGTTATATCAGTCGTGCCATTTTGTTCATTACTAAGCTCTGCAGCATGGGTGTAATACATGCGTGCATGACCAAGGAAGTCGAGTGCAACATTACCTAAAGCAACATCTTCTTCAACAAAAGGAGCTCTTGATACCCATTCTGAAAGTCGGTGACCGATAACAATCGCATCGTCACCCAAACGCGCAGCGTAATCAATAATATCTTGTTTGTTCACTGTTTCTGTAGAACTAGTCATTTTTTACTCCTGATTACATTGCGCCAACTTCTTTGGGGATATCATAGTAAGTTGCATGACGATAAGGTTTATCATCAGATGGATCAAAAAAGCTTTCACTATCATCTTCTTGAGATGCACAAATGTCATTTGATTTTACAACCCAAATACTAACGCCTTCACTACGGCGAGTATAAACATCGCGCGCATATTCTAAGGCTTGTTCTTTATCTTCAGCATGTAAGCTGCCGGCATGTCTATGATCTAATCCGCGTTTTGAACGAAGGAATACTTCAAATAATTCTAATTTTTCTAAGCTCATCTTCTTTCTCCTCAATACTTGTTTTTAATAACAAGCTGTAAAGTGTTAACTGTACAATGTTAGTTGTTAGGCGGCTGTTTCAGCGTTAACTTTTCGTTGTGTTTTTTTCTGTTGGTATGCTGACATTGCATCACGAACCCAAGCACCTTCTTCATGGGCTTTAACATGATGCTGAATTCGTTGACGGTTACTATGGCCGTTGCCATTAATTACCGCGTAGAATTCGTCCCAATCGATTTCACCGCTGTCATGTTGACCTTTTTCTTCATTCCAAACTAAGTCTTTATCAGGGTGTTCTAAACCTAAATAAGCTATTTGAGGTACTGTTTGATCGATGAACTTTTGACGTAAATCATCATTAGTTTCGCGTTTTATTTTCCACTTCATTGACTTAGCGCTATGCGCTGATTCAGAATCATGTGGTCCAAACATCATTAATGAAGGCCAGTAAAAACGATTTAGCGAATCTTGCGCCATTTGTTTTTGTGCTGGTGTGCCTTTAGCAAGTTCCATCATGATCACGTAACCTTGACGTTGATGAAAACTTTCTTCCTTACAAATGCGGATCATGCCACGTGCATAAGGACCATACGAGGTACGTTGTAGTGATACCTGATTGACGATAGCAGCGCCATCAACTAACCAACCAATAGCACCCATATCACCCCATGTTTGTGCAGGGTAATTGAAAATAGAAGCATATTTTGCTTTGCCACTTTGTAAGGCGGCAATTAATTCACTGCGCTCAATGCCTAACGTTTCAGTTGCACTATATAAATATAAACCGTGGCCAGCTTCATCCTGAACTTTAGACAATAATACTGTTTTACGGCGTAAAGAAGGTGCACGGGTTATCCAATTGCCTTCTGGTTGCATGCCTATTATTTCTGAATGGGCATGTTGTGACATTTGACGGATTAAATTTTTACGATAAGCTTCTGGCATCCAATCTTTTGGTTCGATTTTTTGCTCGCTATCTACTCTTTGTTGGAAACTCGCTTCTAGCTCTGCTTCGCTTTTATTATATTTAGTCATATCTTCTCCTGTCGTTAATATATTAACTACTTTAATGATACGATTATTAACGAGTATGTCAACACTATGTATCGTATTTAATTGTATTATTTTAAATCACCAAAAATTTCAGTTGGTTACGTGGTGATTAAACCCTTTCAATGATGATAGCAATGCCTTGACCAACGCCAATACACATAGTACATAACGCATAACGACCTTGTGTGCGCTCAAGTTGATGCATGGCAGTAATAACTAATCTCGCGCCACTGGCCCCTAAAGGATGGCCTAAAGCAATAGCACCACCATTTGGATTTACGTGTGCAGCATCATCAGGTAAGCCTAATCCACGTAGTACAGCTAACCCCTGTGCGGCAAAGGCTTCGTTTAATTCTATTACGTCCATTTGATCTAAGGTTAAACCCGCTTTAACTAATACTTTATTAGTCGCAGCAAGCGGTCCATAACCCATTATGCGGGGTGCTAAACCAGCCGTTGCCATTGCAACTATGCGTGCTCTTGGTGTTAAACCATTGGCTTTAATTGCTTCTTCTGAGGCAAGTAATAGAGCACAAGCGCCGTCATTCACGCCAGAAGCATTACCGGCGGTAACTGAGCCATTCTCTTTAAAAGGCGTGGCTAATTTGGCTAGCGTTGCCATAGGGCTTAGACGTAAATGTTCGTCATCAGCGACAACAATATCGTCACCTTTACGTTGTTTAATATGAACAGGCACAATTTCATGGCTAAAAAGACCCGCTTTTTGTGCAGCTAATGCTTTTGTTTGGCTATTAAATGCAAAAATATCTTGATCTTCACGACTGATGTTAAATTGCTCTGCAACATTTTCTGCCGTTTCAGGCATAGAATCTACACCGTATTCTTTTGCCATTAATTTGTTAACAAAACGCCAGCCTATCGTGGTATCAAAAACTTCAGCTTGACGGCTAAAAGCACTGGTGGCTTTAGGCATAACAAAAGGGGCTCTTGACATAGATTCAACGCCACCCGCAATAATTAAATCAGTTTCACCACTGGCAATAGCGCGTGAGCCAGTACCTATTGCGTCAATACCTGAGCCACATAAACGATTTAGCGTTACGCCAGGTACATCAATAGGTAGGCCGGCCAGTAAGCCACTCATGCGAGCAACATTACGGTTATCTTCACCGGCTTGGTTAGCACAACCGTAGAAAACATCATCAACACTAGCCCAGTCGACTTGTGGATTACGTTTGATTAATTCTCTAATCGGAATAGCACCTAAATCATCGGCTCTTACCGAAGATAGTGCGCCACCGTAGCGGCCAAATGGCGTTCTGATTGCATCGCAGATGTATGTATTGTTCATAATGATTTCCTTGGCTACTTTTCTTTAATTAACACATTTTCTTCAGGTAATACACTGCGTTTTATACGCGCAGAATTACCTTTAAAAATGGCAATAAGTTGTTGCTTCTGATTAGTGACTTTTATTTGATAAACACCACTACGCCCACCTTGATGTAATTCTTCAGCGGTTGCAGTAAGTGTATCGCCCTCAAAAGCTGGGTTGACAAAATCAATGGTGCAGCTTAAGGCTACTGCTGCTTGATTCTGGGAATTACAGGCATAAGCAAAAGCAGTATCAGCCAAGCTAAAAATTTTCCCTCCATGACATGTTTTATGGCCATTAAGCATGAAGCCCTTTACAGTCATGACAAGAATTGAACTGCCACAGAGTACTTGTACTAACTTAATACCTAGCGCCTGAGCGGCAGCATCATTTTCATACATGTGTTTTGCACATTCTTGAGCTAGTTGATCGGCTTCACTGATGTTTAGGCTACTATCTGTCACAGTTATTCTCCGGTGAACGTTGGTTGACGTTTTTCCATGAATGCACTAACGCCTTCACGGTAATCACTTGTGCGACCTAGCTCACGCATTGCATACTTTTCTAATTCTAATTGTTGGTGCATAGGAGTAGAAAAAGAATTGTTCATGAGTTCCTTTATCTTCGCTAAGCCTTTAGTTGGCTGTGTTGCTAAATGAAGCGCTAATGTCATGGTCTCATCCATTAAATTCTCATCGTCAACACATTGCCAGATCATGCCCCAATTCTGTGCTTGTTCAGCAGAGAGTTTATCGCCTAATAATGCTAACGCTTTGGCTCTTGGTAAGCCTAATGCACGTACTAAATTAAACGTTCCACCTGAATCAGGTACTAAACCTATTTTACAAAACGCTTGAATGAATTTAGCACTTTTAGCGGCTAAAACAATATCACAAGCTAATGCAATACTAGCACCTGCACCAGCGGCAACACCATTAACTGCACATAACACGGGTTTTTCCATGGTCATAATATTACGAATAAGTGGATTGTAATTTTTTTCAACCGACTCACCTAAATCAGGCGCTTCATCGGAAACTTTTACTGAGCGGTCGCTTAGATCTTGTCCCGCACAAAAACCACGGCCTGTGCCAGTGATAACTAAGCAACGAACATTACTGTTGTCGCGAGCATCTTTCATTGCTTCGCGTACTTCGTCATGCATGAGGCTATTAAAACTATTGAGTGAAGCCGGGCGGTTCAAGATTAAAACAGCTACACCTTGATCTAGTTGATATGTGATGGTAGAAAAACTCATTTTACTCTCCGCTTTTTATGTCGTTGTTATTTTATGTAGTTGTTCTTTTATATAGATATTATTTTGTGGCTGCTTAGCCTTATTTCAGTAGACACTGTGTTATAGATCAGTAACACTACTTAATCTATTAAGTATCTTTTTATTCCGTAATTCTTTAAGGAACCTTTTATGCCAAGTTATGCTATTGAAAACCTTGTGCCAGTTGTTAATCCACTTGCTTATGTTCATCCAACGGCCGTATTAATTGGTGACGTTATTATTGATAAACATTGTTATATTGGCCCTAACGCAGTACTACGTGGCGATTTTGGCCGTATTATCGTTAAACAAGGCGCAAACGTACAAGACACTTGCGTTATTCATAGCTTTCCTGGGAAAGACTGTATAATTGAAGAAAATGGCCATATAGGTCATGGTGCAATTCTTCATGGTTGTCACATTGGCGAAAATGCTCTAGTCGGCATGAACGCAGTAATTATGGACGATGCTGTTATCGGTGCTGAATCGTTAGTTGCGGCAACAGCTTTTGTTAAATCTGCTTTTGAATGCCCACCAAGAAGTTTACTAGCGGGCAGCCCTGCAACAATTAAACGCTCGTTGAGTGATAAAGAAGTTGCTTGGAAAACCGGTGGTACCAAGCAATATCACGACTTAACTGAGCGTTGTCTAAAAAGTTTGCATCAAGTTGAACCGTTAACTGAAGTTCAAAGTAATCGACCACGCTTTACCGACAGTGTCTATAAACCAAAACACGAAGGCTAATAAATCAATAAAATAAACATCCTCAGTAAATGAGGATGTTATCCATAGCTAATCTATTACTAACCTGTAGCTAATTTAAGGTTCATGTCTTTCTACTAACGTCATAATGTCGTATAAAGCGACAATCACTTGATCTTGATTAGTCACTTGAACATCCCATACCACAACACCTGTAGCTCTTTCTTCTTCAGGACGCTTGTCTTTTTTGATTTTCTTTTTAACGGTTATTTTTACTTGAATGGTATCGCCAATAGGAACGGGTTCAACAAAACGTAAATTTTCTAAACCGTAGTTTGCTAATACCGGCCCAGGAGCAGGATCAACGAACATACCGGCGGCGGCAGAAATAACAAAATATCCGTGTGCAACACGCTGGCCGAACATAGAATCTTTAGCCGCTATGTCGTCAAAGTGAGCATAAAAATGATCACCAGATACGGCGCCAAAGTTAACAATGTCTGCTTCAGTCACGGTACGTCTGTGCGTTGTTAAGCTTTCACCGACTTGTAATTCTTCAAAATATTTTCTAAACGGATGTTTATCATTACCCGTCGTAGCAGCACCCGCTATATATTCTTTAGTGATCGCCATTAACGTGGTTGGTGAGCCTTGAATGGCAGTACGTTGCATGTAATGTTTAACTGCGCGTGAGCCACCTAGTTCTTCGCCGCCACCCGCACGACCAGGTCCACCGTGAACAAGTGTTGGTAATGGCGAACCATGACCTGTTGATTCTTTAGCACAATCTCTGTTTAGTACTAACATACGGCCATGATAAGCAGCAGCAGAAAGTACTATTTTAGCGGCTTCTTCATTATCATAAGTGACTAGTGAAGCAACTAAGCTACCTCTGCCTAAACGTGCAATTTCAATGGCTTCATCGATAGAGTTATAAGGCATAAGCGTACTGACTGGACCAAACGCTTCTATGCTATGAGGCGCGTCAGTTTCTAGTGGCTTGGCACAATAGAGTAATGTTGGTGGATAAAACGCATCAGTCTTAAGATTATCGCCAGTGAGTTCAAGTTTGCTTAAATCACCACCGTAAACTACGTCGCAAAACTCACTAAGTTGCGCCACTTTATTTTCAACATCCAACCGTTGGCTTTTACCCACTAAAGGTCCCATGCGAACACCTTTAATACTTGGGTCACCTAAGGTCACTTTGCTCAAACGAGCAATTAAGGCTTCTTGTACTGCTGACACTTTACTTTGTGGCACAATAATACGGCGAATAGCAGTACATTTTTGTCCTGCTTTCACGGTCATTTCATTGGTGACTTCTTTGATGAATAATGTAAACTCTTCATCTTCTACTTCAACGCTTTCACCTAAAATACAGCTGTTTAATGAATCAGCTTCCATGGTAAAGGGAATGCTATTGGCAACGATGTTTTCGTGGCAACGTAATTTTTGACCTGTACTTGCAGAGCCAGTAAAAGTAACAACATCTTGCTCATTTAATCGGGCAAGTAAATCACCAACACCACCACAAATTAATTGGATAGACCCTTCTGGCAAGAGGCCACAAGCAATAATTTCTTCTACCATGGATTGGGTTAAATAAGCGGAAGCCGTGCCTGGTTTAACAATAACGGGCATACCAGCAATCAAACTAGGGGCTATTTTTTCTAGCATTCCCCAACAGGGAAAGTTAAAGGCATTTATATGTACGGCAACACCGGGCTTTGATGTTAAAATATGACGAGCGACAAAGGTGCCTTTTGCGGAAAGAACTTCTGGTGCACCTTCAACAATAAATTTTTCATTAGCAAATTCTCTACGTGCGATCCCTGAGTAGCTAAACATTGTGGCTAAACCACCTTCAATATCAACCCAGCTATCCACTTTAGTGGCACCAGTTCTAGCTGATACAGCATACAATTGCTCTTTCTTTGACATTAAATGCTTAGCAACATTTTTAATGGCATTAGCGCGGTCGTGAATAGTCATTTCGCGTAGTGCTTTACCACCAACGTTACGGCCATGCTCTAGCATTCGATTAAAATCTACACCATTACTACTAACTTCACAGACTTCACTGGCATTAAGTGCGTCGTAAACCTTAACCCCTGGCCCTTGGCCTTCAAACCAAGCCCCATAACAATAACTTTTTGATATCATTGACTAATCCTCGTTAACCGTTTGTTGGTTTTTGTTTGTTTAGCTGCTTTTTATTAAAAAATCATTAAAGCTAAATTTAAAAAGTGATACATTTATATTGATTTATATCAAAGAAGTGTTTTATATTATCAGCAATTACTTAATATCGAAAGTATTTTTTTAGGAGAATAAAATGTCATCGAAACAGCTTGGTTATGAAGCAATCGAAACAGCAAGTGTGGATGAATTACGGGGTTTACAGTTTAGTCGTCTCAAAAAGACACTGATAAATGCGTACAATAATTCACCGGTATATACAAAGAAATTTGACGATCATGGTGTTCATCCTGATGACTTAACTTGTCTTGAAGATTTAAGTAAATTTCCTTTTACTACTAAGGCAGATATGCGTGATAACTATCCTTTTGGTATGTTTGCTTTACCTATGGAAAAAATCGTTCGTGTACATGCGTCAAGTGGTACAACAGGTAAGCCAACGGTAGTGGGTTATAGTCAAAATGATATTGATACATGGGCTAACGTTGTTGCTCGTTCTATTTATGCTGCAGGTGGTAGACCCAAAGATAAAGTACACGTTGCTTATGGCTATGGTTTATTTACGGGTGGTTTTGGTGCCCATTATGGTGCTGAACGTTTAGGTTGTACGGTTATACCTATGGGCGGTGGTCAAACTGAAAAGCAAGTACAGCTACTACAAGATTTTGATCCCGATATCATCATGGTTACGCCTTCTTATATGCTCAATATTGCCGATGAAATTATTCGTCAAGGCATTGATCCTGAAAAAATGGCGCTACGTACAGGTATTTTTGGTGCAGAGCCATGGACTGATGGTTTACGTCAAGATTTACAATCACGCATGTCAATGAATGCTGTCGACATCTATGGCTTATCTGAAATGATGGGCCCTGGTGTTGCACAAGAATGTGTTGATACTATGGACGGACCAACAATTTGGGAAGATCATTTTTATCCTGAAATAATTAATCCTGAAACCGGTGAGGTTGTCGCTGATGGCGAAGAAGGTGAGTTAGTGTTCACTAGTTTAACCAAAGAAGCAATGCCAATGATTCGTTATCGTACTCGTGATTTAACACGTTTATTACCAGGCTCTGCGAGAACGATGCGTCGTATGGATAAAATAACGGGTCGTAGTGATGACATGTTAATTATTCGCGGTGTGAATGTTTTTCCAACGCAAATTGAAACACAAATCTGTGCGATTCAAGGATTAACGCCTCATTATCAAATTGAAGTAGGTAAAAAAGGTAATATGGACACCATTAAAGTGCAAGTTGAACTTGCACCTGAAGCTTTGAATGAAGACTATGATGATCTGGTTAGAAAACTGAATCATAAAATTAAAACGTTCATTGGTATATCATGCGCTATTGAATTGAAACAGCCTCATGAATTACCTCGTTCAGAAGGTAAAGCCCAGCGAGTTATCGACAATCGTAAATAATCGATACTCTAAAATCGATTAAAGAATGATATTCACACACCCCGTAGACGAATTTGTCTAGGGGTATGTGAATATTGCGCTTTAAAGCAACGGTTAAAATGTGACAGATCGCCAAACCCCCACGCTAAAGCTATATTACTGATAGAGATATTATTAAATTCACTATTAGTTAAATCTTTGTAGCACCCGTCCAATCGTAATTGTTGAATATACTTAGAAACAGAAATATTTTGGGTCTTAAATAGCATATGCAAGTAGCGCTTACTAATGCTTTCAGTTTGAGCGATAAAATCTACACCAAGTCTAAAGTCTTTAATATGCATATTGATCATACGTTTAATTCTTTGTAAATGTTGTTCAGGTGAGCTTTCTATAATTTTTTTATGATTGTTTTTTTGATTTTTAAGTGACGTTATAAGTAGATCAAGCAGATTCGCTTCCATACTTTGTAATGCCTCTGGATTAAGTTGATTCATACGTTGCGACAACGAATAAACAAATTGCGCCAACATGCCGTTGGTTGGTTCTTCATTACCCATTCTTAAGCCTAAATAGTCATCGGGTGTTTGAAACATTTCTTGTAAAGCTAATTGTGGCATTGCAAAGACGGCTTGTTGATAATTTGTTTTAAATTCTAGTTGATAGGGTTCACAGGAGCTGCAAATTACAAAATCACCAGGTGATAATCTTGCTTCTCTACCGTAGTGTTTGGTACTGCAGTTTCCTGTTAATTGAAATTTAATTAAGTAATAGGCATTCGTAACCTTAGCAATATCAAGCTTTGATCTTTGCGCAATAATAGGGTTACTTGATACTTGGGCAAGGCTAAAATTATTTAACCGCTTGCTGCTTATTAAGGCATTAAATTTGTTTGTTTTCAGTGGCGATAACGAACTGCAACTCATAGGACAGAAACTATTTGATATTTCATGGTTGAATGAATCTAAACTAGTAATTAATGTTGCCATTTATCAAATCCTTAATGTATTTACTTATAAAACAGGTTGTTATGGTTTTGTAAACAAGTCTCAATCGTACTTTTATTTTTATTCGTTGCACTTACAGTCAATATTATTGTTCTCTTTAGACCAAGATATTAAGTAGTCAGTTTGTTTTAATAATATTGTTAACACGTTAACAGTATTATATCTTAATGATAAATCAAAGCTGTTTTTATCATTTTTAGTAAATAGCTCGTTAATATGTTAAGTAAAAAGTTAGAGATAAAAATAACTAATAACTAATAACTAATAACTAATAACTAATATATCACTTGAATATACGGGGAATGAAATGAGAATGAATAAAGCTAAATTAGCCATGGCTATCAGTGCAGCATTAACAATTTGTGGTTCTGCTGCAGTGCAAGCCGAAAATGTTATAGAAAAAATAATGATAACTGCGTCAAAAAAGCAACAATCTATACAAACTAGTAATGTTGCGGTAACGGCCTTTTCTGGTGATATGTTACGTGAGCTAAATTTAACCGACAGTACTGATATTGCCAGTCAAACACCCGGTTTGAATATTGGTACACCTGTTGGTGAAGGGAATAACCCTTCAATTAGTTTACGTGGTGTTGGTCTTAATGATTTTAATGACAATAACGAAGGGCCAATTGCGGTTTATCGTGATGAAGTGTATCAATCAGCCATGCCTGGTTTAACGTTTCAATTATTTGATTTAGAGCGTGTTGAAGTACTTAGAGGGCCACAAGGTACCCTTTATGGCCGAAATGCAACGGGTGGCTTAGTACATTTTATTTCTAAAAAACCAACAGATGAACTTGAAGGTTTTGCTAGTGTTACTTTTGCTGAATATAACCAGATTAAAACAGAAGCGGCAATTTCGGGTGGTTTAACTGACGCTATTCAGGCTCGCTTATCATTAGCGACAAATAATCATGATGGTTACGTCACTAACCGCATGGGTAAAGATGCCAATGAAGCGGATAATCAAGCTTATCGTTTGCAAGTTAATGTTGATTTAGCGGATAACGTTACCGCGTTGGTTAATGTTCATGGCGCTAAATCAGATACGATTGCGCCACAATATCAACATCAAGCAACAGATGATGGCTCAGGTACGGCTGGCGTAAGTGATTTTTATGGTTATAAAGACACTGACGGCGATGTCTGGGCAGGTGAATATGACCGTGAAGGATTATTAAAAATTGATTCAAAAGGGGCATCTATTCACCTTGATTATGATGGCGGCGATTACACCTTAACATCAATAACAGCAGTTGAAGAGGTTGAAAAAATTCATCAAGAAGATACTGATGTTGGGCCTTTTGATGGTATTACTCCACAGTTTGCTTCAGAGAATAAACAGTTCAGCCAAGAGTTTAGAGTTGCTTTCTCTACTGGTAAAATGGATTGGATGTTTGGTGCGTATTATTTTGAAAACGAAGTGACTGGCGCATTAGACTTAGCACTGAATTTTCCTGGCCCTTTAGTTGATGCTATTACTGGCGCACCAGAAGGATCTTTTGGACCAGACATGGTGAACTTTGTTGACTATGACGTAGATTATATTCAAGAAAGTGAATCGTCAGCAATTTTTGGTCAAGTTGAAATTCCACTAAATGAACAATTTAACTTAACTGTTGGGCTTAGATATACGACAGAAGAACGGACCATGGTTTATCAAAACAAAGCAACGGGCAATCCAGACGCCGTTGTTAATTCTTGTATAATTCCTGAAGGAGATGTTTGTGACTTTGGTTTTGGGTCAGACTTTCCAGGTACAGATAACTACCTTAATTTTACGAGTAGTAACTCAGAACTTGGTAGCTTAGGTAAAATTGATGATGATAATATCTCTGGTCGTATTAGCCTAGATTACACGCCAACTGCAGACTTGTTAGTGTTCGCTAATGTTGCAACAGGTTTTAAAAGTGGCGGTTTTAATGGCGGCTTTTTAGATTTTACTGACGGTGTAACCGTTGAAGATGTGCCATTTAAACCGGAAGAATTACTCAGTTATGAAATTGGTTTTAAATCAACCCTAGCAGATGGTGATGTTCGTTTTAATGCGACGGCTTTTTATTATGATTATAAAAACTATCAAGCACTAACGTTTTCTGGTTTAAGTCAGTTTATTGATAATTCTGACGCGACAATTAATGGCGCTGATTTAGAGCTTATTTGGTTACCGGGAGAAAATTGGGACATCAATTTAGGCGCCAGTATTATTAATTCAGACGTAAAAGAAATTACTGTACTTGGAGAGAAATTTAATAATAATGAAATGGTGTTAGCACCACGCTATAGCCTTAATGGTTTAGTGCGTTATCAAGCAACAGAAGAGTTATCAGTACAGGTTGATTTTAATCACCAAGACGAACAGTTCTTTGATATTACCAACAGTGAAGTATCAAACGAGAGTGCTTATACCATTTTTAATGCCCGAATTGGTTATGACATCAATGAGAACTTATCTGTTTCAGCGTTTGTTAAAAATCTAACAAATGAAGAATATCGCGTATACAGCTTTGACTTTACTGGTGCTGCTGGTTACAACCAAAACTTTTATGCTGCACCCCGTTGGATAGGCGTAACCGTAAATTATACATTCGAATAGTGATGTTACTCTTCAAGTGGAACGGGTTTATACCTAAATTGCCTGAATGATAGATGTTCAAGTAGTTTAGGTAGGTAAGAACAACATTTTGGTAAATATTAAAATTTAATAGGTGTGTTATGAACAAGTTTACAATGACCATAAATGGTCAGCAAAGCCAATCTACGCAGTATGTTGATGTTATTAATCCAGCAACAGGGCAAGCTTTTGCACAATGTCAGCAGGGAAATGTTGATGATTTAAATCAAGCAGTCGCGTCAGCAAAAAGTGCTTTTAACGCGTGGAGTCAAACTAGCTCTGCAGAAAGAAAAGCGAAAATGTTAGCACTGGCGGCTGCATTAGAAGCGAATATGCCTGAATTGATGGCCTTAGTTACCCAAGAAACAGGGAAGCCGATGGGCGGCCTGAATAATGTTGGTTCAGGCATGGAAGTGGGTGGCTCAATTGCTTGGACACAAATGACCGCTGAACTGGAATTAGCGGTAGATGTTGTGCAAGACAATAAAGATGCACGTATTGAGGTGCATCGTAAACCGTTAGGTGTGGTGGGTTCGATAACACCGTGGAATTGGCCATTAATGATCGCCATATGGCATATTATTCCCGCGTTAAGAACAGGTAATACGGTGGTAATAAAACCGTCAGAGCTAACGCCATTATCCACCTTACGATTTGTTGAACTAGCGAATGAAATTTTACCCGCAGGTGTATTAAATGTTGTAACAGGTGAGGGCGATGTTGGCCATGCATTAACAACTCATAAAGATGTGAGCAAGATTATTTTTACTGGTTCAACGCAAACCGGTAAAAATATCATGAGTGCATCATCCTGTAACCTTAAGCGACTAACGTTAGAGTTAGGCGGAAATGATGCCGGTATTGTACTGCCCGACGTAGACGTTAAAGCAACAGCTAAACAGTTATTTGCTGCGTGTTTTCATAATAATGGCCAAACCTGTGCTGCACTAAAAAGGCTTTATGTTCACGCGTCTATTTATGAAGAAGTTTGTCAAGAAATGGCTCAATTGGCTAAGCAAGTTAGTGTGGGTAATGGCTTAGACGAAGGCGTTGAATTAGGGCCTATTCAAAATGCGAAGCAATTACAAATTGTAGTTGATTTGGCTGCAGATGCCAAAGCTTGTGGTGGCCGTTTCTTAGCGGGTGGTAATAAAATTGCCGGTGAAGGTTATTTTTTTGAACCGACTATTGTTGCCGATTTAACCGATGGTTGTCGTTTGGTTGATGAAGAACCTTTTGGTCCTATTGTGCCTATTATTAAATTTTCTGATGTGGATGCTGTTATTGCAAAAGCGAATGAAAATGATGCCGGCTTAGGGGGCTCAATATGGTCAGCCGATGTAGTTAAAGCAACCGAATTAGCTAAGCGAATGGAATGTGGTTCTGTGTGGATCAATACCCATGGTGCTATTCAGCCTAATGCTCCTTTTGGTGGCATTAAGCAGTCAGGCTTTGGGGTAGAATTTGGTCTTTATGGTTTAGAAGAATATACTTCAATACAGACATTGAGAATTCCTAAGTAGTTACTTAATTAATTCCTAAATAGCTACTAAACCCTTAATTCAAGGAAAACAATATGAAAGTTTATACACACTTTAAGAAAATATTTTTAGTGTGTTGCCTCTTTTTTTCAATGACCGTTTTTATGGCTGCACAGGCAAACCAAAAAACGGTTGATGATGTGGCACCAAGGACGGATTTGCCACCATTACCCATTGAAAAAACAGGTAACGTAAGCGTTTTGCCGAGTGAATTTCCAGAAACGTGGATGTTTGTCGATGAATCAAGCTTTATGAGTATGTTTGGCGGCAAAATGATTTTACTTGATGTGGCTGAAAGTAAACATGCTGATCGGATAAAAGGCACAGCAGATAAAAACTTGCTCGGTAATTTTATTCAGGCGAAAATCAGGCCTGAATTTTATATTATGGAGTCGTTTCATTCTAGGGGAGCAAGAGGGCCTAAAACAGATGTGCTAACTATTTATAACAAAACGACTATGGCGACGTCTAAAGAAATTATTTGGCCAGACACGCGTTTACAGTCTTTACCTAGGCGTCATGCAATGGCATTGACTCCGGATGAAAAGTTTTTATTTGTTGCAAACTTTAGCCCTGCAGCCTCAATTACCGTGGTTGATTTAGATACCAAAGAAATTACCGCAACCATAGGGACTCCCGGTTGTGTCTTAACCTTTGCTACCGGTAATCGAAGCGTTTCTTCATTGTGCAGTAATGGCGGTATGTTAACGACCGTATTAAATGAGTCGGGTAAGCTTAAATCTCAACATAGAATCAAAGCCTTTTTTGATACCGATAAAACACCTATTTTTGAACGGCCTGTAATCATTAATGAGATTGCCTATTTTCCAAGCTTTACTGGCGAAGTGCATGTATTTGATTTTTCAGGTGAGGTCGCTAAGTATCTTGAACATTGGAGCTTAGTTAGCGAAGATGAAAAGAAGAAAAACTGGCGACCAGGTGGTTTAGTGCTAAATGACACTGACGAACAAGGGATTATGTACCAAATTATGCATCCCGATGGCTATGACGGTTCACAAACGCATGGTGGCAGCCAAGTTTGGCTTTTTGATATGCAAACTAAGCAACGTCTTAAAGTAATTGATATCCCTAGTTGGGCAGTTTCTATCGGTGTAACAAGAGGTGAAAAACCGTTGATGGTTATTACTAATGGTGAGCTACAGCTTGATGTCTATAATCCGAGAACAGGAAAATTGATACAAACGATCAGTGATTTTGGTAACCATACACCACTACTTGTCCATAAGGCGTATTAATGATGAGTTATGTGTTTTCTGATGCTAGTGCGTTGTTTTTAATGTGGGTGTTTGCGCAGGCAGGCTTGCATAAGGTGAAGTCGGCTAACGGTTTATATTATGCGAATTTGATCGCACAATATTTAAATTTAGAGGCGTATACAGATCATAATATTCAAGCTAAATCACAGCTTAAAATACTTGCTAAAGGTATTGGCATAATCGAGGTAACAGTCGCTTTAGCCCTTGTTATTCCCAATAGTAGAGCTGTTGCAGCAGTGTTAGCCATCGTACTATTAATGTTTTATCTGTTACTGATGTTGTTTCAAATAGTTCAGGGTAAGAAAAATTTAGATTGTGGTTGCATGGGGCCAGCAGGGCAGACAAATATTAGTGGCAGTTTATTATTACGTAATGCTATTTTTACTGTTTTTGCTTGCTTGTGTTTAACACCCGGAAACAGCTTTTTTACCAGTGCAATGGTGATGACGATAATTATCTCTTTGGTGATGATCTTATTAAATTTAACGTTTGAGCAGCTTATTGTTAATGCTCAACGCCTAAAAGTGCTTAGCCACTAAAAATTGAGGATGTAAAGATGGATTTATTAGTTATATCAAACATAGTTCTTTGGATCATAGTGGTAGCTTTTGCCGTAATTATTTATGCGCTAACTCGTCAAATAGGCGTACTTTATGAGCGAGTTGCCCCTGCTGGCGCGCTAGCGATTAACCAAAAGCTTGAAGCCGGTCAAGTAGCGCCCGAGCTAACCTTACAAACAATGGGCTCAACGCTAGTTAATGTGGGTGGTAAGCGTGAGAATAGTCACTCACAACTGTTGTTTTTTATTTCGCCCACTTGCCCAGTGTGTAAAACATTATTACCCGCAATAAAATCTGCTGCTAAAGCTGAAGCTGATTGGGTCGATGTGGTGTTTGCTAGTGATGGAAAAAATGATGATCACCAAGGCTTGATTGACAAGCAGGGCTTAGCAAACTTTCCTTATATTGTTTCAGAAGTACTGGGTAAAAGTTTTGGCATTGCCAAACTGCCTTATGCTGTATTGATTAATCAACACGGTGTTATTGCCTCAATGGGCATTATTAACTCAAGAGAGCATATAGATAGTCTATTTGAAGCAAAAGAGCATAACGTCGCTTCTATACAAGAGTTTATGTCTAAACAAGCCTACCCCGCTAAATAATGGAAATTTACAGATGAATTTTATTGATAAATTTTTTGAAAAAAAAGCACGTAATGTTGCCCAACTGAGCAATCGCAGAGGTTTCATTAAAGGGATTGCTGCAAGTTTAGTGGGTGCCTCTACTATTCCTTTATTACCGGTTGCAAGAGCAGCTGATGCGCCTGTACTTCCACAAGAAGCAGGCGATCCATCCAGTTGTGATTATTGGCGTTATTGCGCCATTGATGGTTTTTTATGTGATTGTTGTGGTGGTAGTTACAATACTTGCCCCCCAGGGACTGAAATGTCACCCATCACGTGGATAGGCACATGTCGTAACCCCATTGACGGTCGTAATTATGTTATTTCATATAATGACTGTTGTGGTAAAACGCAATGTGGCACCTGTTTATGTCAACGAGATGAGGGTGATAGGCCTTTATATCGCTCAGATAAATCTAACGATGTTAATTGGTGTTTAGGCGCAACTAGCTCTGTTTATCATTGTTCTACTGCAATTGTTGTGGGTATTGCTTTTGATGAAAGTAGTAGTAAGTGATTACGTTAAGTCGGTTCACAAAATGCATTGTTTGGGGACTATTTATTTTAGGTAGTTTTCAAACGATTGCTGCTGATAACCTGCTGAAAATTAATCCCGACAGAGCTAAGTTTAATTATCAAATGCTTTGTCAAGGTTGTCATACGCCTGACGGTACGGGTGGTAAATCAGTACCTAAAATTAAAGACTTTATAGGTTATTTTCTACAAAAAGAAATAGCTAGGGAGTATTTAGTTAAAGTGCCGGGATCGGCTAACTCGTCGTTAAATGATGCACAGTTGGCCGAAGTGCTTAACTGGATGATTATTGAATTTGGCGGTGAGAGTGTGCCAAAAAATATGCAATATTTTACTACTAATGAAGTGGCTACGTTGCGACAGCAGCCATTATTTGAAGTAGTTGAATATAGAAAGATGTTAATAAAGCAATTATCAGTTAAATAGCTTTCAGTTTAATTTACCTTAATCAGTTTACCTTAATCAATAGGACAATCGATGAAACTAGTGACCAAAAATAAATTTAATAAAATAGCACCGATTGCTTTTTTGAGCTGTTTTTTTATGAATCAACCAGCCATTGCCAACGAGCAAGGTAATGTTAATAATTTAGTCAAATCGTGTACAACATGTCATGGTCAAAAGGGTATTTCTACCAACACAAATTACCCTAATCTAGCAGGACAAAAGCAAGGCTATCTTAATAAAGAAATTACCGCTTTTCGTGAGGGTAAACGTGATAATCCACAAATGACACCTTATGTTAAAACGCTCAGTGATGATGATATTACCGTATTAGCTCATTATTTTTCACAGCAGAAAAATGGTACTAAAGCGAGTAAAACATATAATAAAAAAGGAGAAAATGTGCGGGCTCGTTGTATTTCTTGCCATGGTATGACAGGGATTACTGTGACTGAGTTATGGCCTAATTTAGCAGGACAGCAGGCAATGTATTTACAAAAACAATTACATACCTTTAAAAGTGGTGAAAGGAAATCGCCAATAATGCAGGTTATTGCACAAGAGTTAACAGATAAGCAGATAGAAGCCGTTGCTGAGTATTATAGTCAGCAAGCAGCTAGCAAATAATTATATGGAGTGTAGGCAGGTGGATATAAATACTATCTACTTGCCTAATGGAATAATTAACAGTGGTATTTTGGTATTTAACATGACTTTGTTAGCGGTTGAGCCAGAGAAAAACTGTCCTACAGCTGAGTGAGTACGTGTACCCATCACAATCACATCAGCGTCGATTTCATTCGCTACTTTAATGATAGTTTCCCAGGCAACACCTTCTTCAATACGCGACTTTATTTTACTGATATCAAGGCTGTTATGAAATTCAATTTCTTGTTCAAAAAAATGACCAATGCGCTCTTCAATTTTAGCTTTTAAATTAACCAAACTTTGTTGATAGATGCCTTCAACATCTTTAGTATCAACGAGGCTTTTAATAAGGTTTTGTGCCGAACTAGATAACGGCTCTAATATATGTAAGTAAGTGATTTCAGATTCATACTTGCCACATAAGCTCATTGCTGCACGAAAAGCGGGTCTTGATCCTTTTTCTATATCAGAGGCATAAAGAATTTTATTAATTTTGCTTTTAGCTGTGGTGTTAGCGTTAGTTGTCATAATATTCCTTTCAAATAAATCGTATCCAATACAAAGGGCTAAAAATCGACAGTAACAATGTTAATTAACGTTACTGTCGGTTTTTTATTATCGATAGAGCCAAATAGGTAAGGCTAGTGAGATAGGAGCCACTACAGTGATTAATAATAAACGTAATATATCGGCACACCAAAAGGGTGTAACACCTTTAAATATAGTGCTGGCTTTAACATCTTTTAGCACGGCACTTAAGACAAATACATTCATCCCAACGGGCGGCGTGATTAAACTAATCTCTGTCACCACCACAACCACAATACCAAACCACACCAAATCAAAGCCCATACTTTGAACAAGCGGGTAGAAAATAGGAACGGTCAGTAACATCATAGATAAACTTTCAAACACCATACCCAGTACGATATATATTGCCAAAATAGCAAATATTACTAACATAGGAGAGACATCTAGCCCACTCACTAAGGCGAATAAATCGCTTGGTAAACCCGCACGGTTAATGAAATCAGAAAAAATCAACGCACCAATCAGTACAGTAAACAACATAGTGGTTGTTCTAGCGGTATCTGCAAGTGTTTCAAAAAGTGTTCTAATGGTAAGTGACTTTCTAGCGAGTGCAATAATAAAGGCACCACCTGCGCCAACGCCTGCGGCTTCTGTTGGCGTAAATACGCCTAAATAAATACCACCCATCACCACCGTAAATAACGTGAGTACACCCCAAACCCCTTTCAAGGCATCTATTCGTTCAGGCCATGACATTTTATCGCCACAAGGTCCTTTTGAAGGGTCACGCCATACCGTATATTTCACGGCGCCAAGATACATTAAAATACCAATAAAACCGGGAATAAAACCGGCAGCAAATAATTCGCGAATACTGGTTTCCGTCATTAATCCATATAGCACTAAAATAACACTGGGTGGGATCAAAATACCTAGGGTACCACCGGCAGCAATAGACGCGGTAGCTAAAGAATCGGCATAACCATATTTACGCATAGGCGGCATGGCCACTTTAGCCATAGTAGCCGACGTGGCTAAACTTGAGCCACAAATGGCAGAAAACCCACCACAGGCAACAACGGTCGCCATTGATAAACCGCCTTTTTTATGGCCTAAAAATGCGTAAGAAGCGCGATAAAGCTCTTGTGATAAACCTGACTTTGTGACTAAATTACCCATTAAAATAAATAATGGAATAACAGATAAACTATATTCTTGTGCGGTATCAATAATACGTTTTGATGCCATAGACAGGCTTGCTGTCCAACGAAAATCGACGATATTGTCTAGTGTGAGTCCTTGCAATACAGCAAAACCACCAAAGCCAACAATACCCATAGAAAAAGCAATAGGAATACGTACGATAATAATAAGTACTAATAAGATAGCAAAACCAATAAGTGCAACGGTCATATTATTTCGCCTCCTTTGAGCTTGATAAAGATTCAGATGGCTCTGAATATTGTTCTGGTTTGTTCGGGAACAGTAAAATGTAAATACCGTAAGTGATAACAGCGCCAGCCGTAACCCAACTCATAATCGCGATATATTGCACGACATGACCCATGGGGATAGCAAGATATTCGCTTTCTTCACCGCGTCGCAGTGAACGAGCCCCCATAAAAAATATACGATGAGCAACATAGTACAATGAACTAGCCATGATAAAAATTGATAACAAAGATAATACTTTTATAATCTTTTTGCCCATGAAGCGATCCAAAATATCAACAACCACATGGCCGCTTCGCCAAGTAATAATTGGCATTTCAGCAAAAACAATAATAGCAATACAGATTTCTGTTAGCTCTGAAGCTGCATCAAGAGAGTTATCAAAAAGATATCTTCCCAACACATCTGTACACGTGAGTAACATTAATATTAATAAGGTTAGTGCCGCAATAACTTCTAAAAAAAAGGCTAGCCATTTGACTAGCCCTTTCTCTTCGTAGTGCGTTGATAACCAAGCACTAAAGCTCATAAAACAACCCTCTACTTACCATAGTTCTGAGCAATTTCTCGTAACTCTTTTAATGCGGCATCTGCCTTCACATTACGATCTTTAACACTATCAACCCAGCCTTCAGCTATACCTTTGGTATATGTTTTGAATTCTTGACTTAATTTGTCATTAGAAACGATGTTAATCCCTTTACTTTTAGCAAATTCTAACGCTACAGCATCACCGCCATCCCAAACACTACCAGCCATTGCTGAAAGTTTTTCGCCAGAAACGTTCATTATCGCTGCTCTGTCTTTCTTACTTAACCCAGCTAAAAACTCTGGATTGATAAACATTGAGAAACTACCTAAGTACATACCACCTGGAACAGCTAATACATTAGGAGCAACTTCATAAAGGCGTAATGACTTTAAAGAGTCCATTGGCATAAATACGCCATCAATCACACCTTGTTGTAACATTTCATATACTTTTGAACCCGGAGCAGCAATAGGAGTAATCTCTAAGCGCTTACCTATTTCACTTTGAATGCCACCACCAATACGGATTTTTTTACCTTTTAATTCAGCTAAGCTATTCATAGGCTTAATGCTATGTACATAACCAGGACCATGTGTAAACATTCCCGCTAATGTTAAACCCTCAAATTCGCCAGCTTTTTTGAAATATTTGTCCTGTACTCGCCAAAGTGCAACAGAAGCGGCTTCAGCATTTACAGCTAATCCTGGTTGCTCAACAATCTGAGGTAATTTAAAACGACCTGGAACATAACCGTGGTAGCTCCAACTGGCATCTACAACACCATCTTCAACTAGATCAAATAAGCTTTTAGGATGACCCATGCCGTATTCTAATTTTATTTTTACTCTGCCTTCTGTCGCTTCTTCTACCCATTTTCCCCATGTAGGCCAAACTTTTGCATTCATGATATGTGCAGGTGGTAACCAAGTAGCAACACGTAATACCGTTTCTGCTACAGCTGATGCCGACAGTACTACACATAAACCTAATGCGGCAGTGACTTTCATTAATGATGTTTTATTCATAGTGTTCTCTCCTGAACTTATTGTTTTATATTTTTATAGTTTGTTTTATATAGTAATAATTTGATGTTTAGTGTTTCTTGTATCGTTATTCTAGTTTTTCCTCCAGTTGATTAAGTAAATAATAGGTGTTAATTGTTTGTATTAAATCTAAGTATGAACTCTCATTTTACGAGCACTAATTTTGTTATTTCAAAGGGTATTAACAATACTTCATCTGATGTAATGCCTACTTTGATATAACCCGTAACCTTTTACCAGTGTTGTTTTGAGAACAGGGTACCAACTTTAGTACTAGTACTCATAGGTTCTTAAATTGATACTTTATTAGTACTTGCTACAAAATGAGTAGTACAAGTGCACCAATGAGAGAGAAAACACCCAAAGTCTGGGAAAGTTCGTCATAGTGCAATATCTAATGCACACTCATCATAATTTGTCGTTCAATTGGCCTGATGGTTTATAATTATGCGACATTAGTTAATATATTAACTAATGTCGCATTTTGCATTGCTGCTTGTCAACTACTTAATATGATAAATAAGGTAGAAAGGCGGCTTTAGTTTCTCGCTAGGGGTAACAAGTGACTCCTACAAGGTGAGTTAGCTCGCAACTAAAGACCACGGGATTTTATCGAAAGTAGTTGAACAATAACGAGTCGAGACTAACGCTATTTTACCGTCGCTAAAACGCGCTGTATCATTTTTTATACTTAGTTTTGACGGTAAAATAATGGCTTGTTAAAGCAAAAGCAGGGGCTAAAAAAATAATAAAAAATAAAGTATTTATGCTGTAATCCATCAATAAAGGGACTAATTGAGCAATAGAAGCACCAATAATTAGCTGTATAAATCCTAACAAACCAGAGGCAGTTCCTGCGCGAGATAAAGCACAAGCAATGGCAGCTGATTGAGCGCTTGGTTGACTTAGGCCGCGGCCAAAAGTGAGGAGTGCCATTGGGATGAACACGCTGAAATAATTTAATTGCTCAACAGCGTTAAGTAATAATAAAAAAGTGGCACCTAACAAGGATATCACGTGGCCTACCGAGATCATGGTGTTGATGGAAATACGTTTTGTTAAGGTACCAGAACAAAGGCTACCTAGCATAAAGGCCAAGGCAACGAGTAAAAACCAATTTCCAAAATCAGCGGAATTCCCCCCTAAATGATCAACAACGATATAGGGAGCACTGCCAATAAAAAGATAGAAAGCACAAGCAATAAAGGTACTTGATAAGGCATAACCGATATATTGATTTGATGTTAATACCTGTGAATATTGATGTAAAATTCGGGTTACGCTTAAACTCGTGGTCTTTTGAGGGCAGGTTTCTGTTAAATTTTTCATGGCTAACAAGCAAATGCCAAAAGCGATGGATGACGAAATGATAAAAATAGCCTGCCAGTTGAAATATAGATTAACATAGCCGCCTAATGTGGGTGCAAGGGTTTGAGACAGCGCTATCGCCATCACTAAATAACTCATTTTACTGGCTGATTTCTCACGACCATAGAGGTCTAAAGTCATCGTTCGTGCCATTGACATGCATGCACTACCACCTAATGCTTGTAATACTCGGGCTGCGATTAATAAATTAATATCATCTGCTAAGGCCGCAAAAACACACCCAAAAAAATGAATAATTAAGCCCGTCACTAAAACAGGATAACGACCAAAATAATCAGCTAAAGGGCCAGATATTAATTGACCAAAAGCTAACATTAACAAAAAACAACTATACGTTAATTGCATTGTTGCAATGTCAGTATGTAAGGCAATTACTGCAGAGGGCATTGCAGGAATGAATAAATTTAGTGCTAAAGGGCTCGTCATGGCAATAACAATAAGCAACATTAATGAAGGTTTCTTATTGTGGGTATGAATGGTCATAGAGTGACGTCAGTAAGTTAGCGTTGACTCAGTCAACTGGAAACACAACAGTTAATTTTTGAGTTGCTTTTTCCACCATGGCATCACCGAATACAGGATTACCGTGATACGTTTGTTAAGTATATTTATCTGTGTAATTGAGGCTTGGCAATTGAAAATAAATAAATTCCTTATGAATTTACTTAATATATTAAGTACTGTCAAGGGATAATGGTCAATCTCTGTATTTTCAGTGAAAAAACAATGGATTGTGCAGTGAATAGAAAGTAGTGAATAGAAAATAGTTAATCGTGAGTCGTTATCATATAACGTTATATTTCAGCCATAAAATCAAGTAACTCCTTGAATTCATGCATTTTGTTTTCGCCAAATTTTTCTGTTATTGTAGCGTAGCGTTCTTCGAAACGAGGGCTTACATCATCGAAAACTTTTTGTGCATGATCAGTTAAACTTAGTAAAACACGACGTTGGTCTTCACTAGATTTCTGACGTTGAATAAAATTCTTCTGCTCTAAGCGTTTAATAATACCCGTTAAGCTAGGGCTTAGAATACAACAACATTCAGCTAATTGTTTTGATTCTAAAGCGCCATATTCATTTAAGGCACGGATAATTCGCCATTGTTGCTCTGTTAATGATATTTCTTTTAAAAGAGGGCGGAAATGATTTAGGGCAGCTTCACGTGCTTTTAATAGTTTTAATGGGAGAGAATCGTCAAATTTACGCATTGCTGAGCATATTCCTATCGATGTAAAAGGTTGATGCTATTTTAATCACATAAATCTTTTATAAAAGTAATATTTCGGTGAGTATACTACATCTTGCTAGATAATTATGATATTAAATAAGTCGTTGGGTAAATAGTCAATTTGTTAATGACTTTTGTTAGATACCAATCATTGAGTGAATAGGAATTAATTGGGGTCTACTGAAAACTCACCCGTGTAGACCTAAGCAGGAAAAATGAGGTCGAAGCAGAAAAATTCTAGGCGGGGGATTCCTTTTACATCCAATGCAGCTAAGTATGTTAGCAGCCAAGCACGTTAGAATACTAGAGCATCAAGTAAATCAGCAAAATTGTCTATTATTAATTCTGGCTGATAATGGGCGATATCTTCACCATAGTTATAGCCATAGGTCAGTGCAATACTGTGCATTTTTATGGCTTTTGCCGCCAGAATGTCATTTTTAGAATCACCTATCATCACACACTCTTTAGTATTCACAGATAATTGCTGACAGGCATAATGTAAAGGTAAGGGATCGGGTTTACGCTTTTTCAGCGTATCACCACCAATCAGTAATTCAAATAGGCCATTTAACGCTAAGCCATTAATGATTGGTGTAATAAATTGTTCGGGTTTATTAGTGATAAGCGCTAAGCGATAACCCTTATTTTTGAGCGTTTTTAATGTGTTTAGAACCTCAGGGTAGAGTCGAGTATCAATACAATTATGGGCTTTATACGCCCGATAAAATAGTTGTAATGCACGAGCTATCAGTGTTTTATCTAAATCGGTTGAAATTTCAGCATGACCAGATAAAGCGCGTTGTATTAATATATTGGCTCCGTTACCAACCCAGCCACGAATCACTGATTCACTAAAAGGCGCTAACCCTAGTTCAACTAACGCCTGATTTACCGCAAAAGCTAAGTCAGGCGCACTGTCAACTAACGTACCATCAAGATCAAACAGTAAACTACTTTTATTTAAAAACTTCAAATTTGCTTCTACATAGAATCATTGTTAGTCAGGTATAATATAAAGGTATTCTATAAATACACCTTACAAAGGCTTAAACCTAATTTTATCATCGTGATGTCACTTTATTCCCAACACAAAATTACTAGTACAAAGTCACTAGTAAAAATCACCAGTATAATAAAACCTTGTTAAATAACGACTAAAATCAGCAATAGCACTACAAACATACCTAAACATATTACTTCTCTTCTAGCCATATTATTTCTCCATTTCAAAGCAGCTTACACGATTAAAGGAACATTAATAACTCATGTTATTGACCTTACTAAACATTCATTTCAGGCACGTTGTCAGGGATAACAAGTTCTCCAGCGGTCAACGCTATAATTTCTTCAATAGAGACGCCAGGTGCTCTTTCAATTAAGTGAAACTTACCCTCTTTAATTTCTATGTAGGCAAGATCAGTGATGACTTTTTTGATACATCCTTTACCCGTTAATGGCAAAGTGCAGTTACTTAATAATTTTGATACACCATGTTTAGAAGCGTGCGTCATCGTGACGATAATATTATCAGCACCGGCAACTAAATCCATCGCGCCGCCCATTCCTTTAATCAACTTCCCTGGGATCATATAAGAAGCAATATTCCCATTAACATCCACTTCAAAGGCACCCAGTACCGTTAAATCTACATGCCCACCACGTATCATTGCAAAAGAAGTGGCACTATCAAATAACGATGCCCCAGTAGCCATGGTGACCGTTTGTTTACCTGCATTGATCAAATCTGCATCTATCTCGTCTTCGGTGGGAAATTGCCCCATCCCTAAAAGACCGTTTTCAGATTGAAGCATGACTTCCATGCCTTCTGGCACATAGTTTGCGACCAAGGTAGGAATACCAATGCCTAGGTTAACATAATAGCCATCTTGTAATTCTTGTGCGACTCTTTGAGCCAATTGTTCTCGAGTTAATGCCATATTATTCTCCTTAAACTGAACGCACAGTGCGTTGTTCTATGCGTTTTTCAAAGTTGCCTTTGATTAAACGGTTAACATAAATACCGGGGGTATGAATTTCATTAGGATCTAACTCACCAGGTTCAACAATTTCTTCCACTTCTACTACCGTGATTTTACCGGCAGTTGCCGCCATAGGGTTGAAGTTACGCGCCGTATGGCGAAACACTAAATTACCATAACGATCTGCTTTCCATGCTTTCACGATAGCAAAATCACCGGTAATAGCTTCTTCCAAAATATAATCTCTGCCATTGATATTACGCTCTTCTTTCCCTTCTGCTACCGGAGTACCCACACCAGTTGCTGTGAAAAAGGCAGGAATACCCGCACCTCCAGCACGCATCTGTTCTGCTAACGTACCTTGTGGGGTCAATTGGACTTCTAATTCACCCGACATCATTTGACGTTCAAATTCAGCATTTTCACCCACGTATGACGCAATAATCTTTTTTATTTGACGCTTTGGTAATAATAAACCTAAGCCAAAATTATCAACACCACAGTTATTCGACGCAACGGTAAGCCCTTTGGTCCCCATTTTTTCTATTTGGGCGATTAACCCTTCAGGAATACCACATAAGCCAAAGCCACCAGCAATAACCGTCATGTTATCTTCAAGACCCGCCATTGCTTCTTCATAGCTTGTCACCACTTTATCAAATCCAGACATGTTTTAATCCTTGTGAGGTTTATTCTGTAAAAATATTGACTGTAATAATCAATTATGATGAAATATTTATCAAGTTAATTTTTTTGAACCATTAATAAATAATTTAAATATTTAAGATGAAATAAATATGAATAATGCCACAATAAAACAATTGCGAGCCTTTGTTACGGTTGTCGATTCAGGTAACTTTGCAGAAGCGTGCGTGTTATTGCACCTATCACAGCCCGCTTTAAGTATTGCGATCAAAAACCTAGAACAAGGTATTGGTGGTAAGTTATTGATTCGCTCAACTAAAACATCAGTATTAACCCCTGAAGGAAAAGAGTTTTACCCTACAGCAAAACTATTACTAAATGATTGGGATAATGCCTTTAATGACTTAAATGATTTATTTTCGTTAAAACGAGGTAAATTAGAAGTTGCCGCGATGCCGTCATTTGGCAGTAGTTTACTCCCAAGCTATATCCGCCTTTTTCGCGACAAACACCCCAACATTAATATCAAAGTGCATGATGTTATCGCCGAAGATACCATTGCGATGGTTAGGGCTGGACGAGTTGAACTGGCGGTAACGTTTGATCCTGGTGAGTGTGATGATCTCACTTTTTATCCTTTATTTAGCGATAAATTTATCGTCGCACTTCCTGAACATCATCCCTTATTAAGCTGTAAAAATATTTCTTGGCAGGCTATTGCTCAATATCCCTTTATCGCTTTACAAAAACCCTCGAGTATTCGGGAGCTCATTGACAAAACCATCATAGCGAACAATATACAGTTAACTATCGCGTTTGAAGCGCATCAATTAGCGACAATCGGAAAAATGATTTCTGAGCAGCTTGGCATTAGTATTATGCCATCGTTATGTAAGCCCCAATTACAATCACAAGGAGTCCTGTGTCGACCACTCAAATCGCCATTGGTTAGCCGCCGGGTTGGCATTGTCAAAAAGAGGCGAATTCCATTATCCACCACAGCTCAAGCCTTAGTGAACATTATTTTAGTGAATATTACAAAAACGCACTCTACTCATATGATTCAATAAAAGTTGTCATTAGGGCCACTATTAGGTTTATCATAACCACGATAACCTATTATATATTAGCGTGTTATCTGTATGCGCTGCTCAGCAATTGTTTCAAACTTCACCACAGCACGTTCATTATATTTTTTAAATCGTTCAACTGCTATTGAGTCATCCTCAAATAAATCTTGTAAGAAAGAATAAGCGACAGGTTGATAGTTTAGTGCTATTTCTACCCAAAAGTAGTTACCACTAAATTGGCTGACATCCACTTGGTAACGTAATAAATCTTTACCTTGTATAAACGTATCATCGGTATTGGCTAAACCATACACCGCAATATCCTCAGGGGCTGTTTCTTTGTTAAATCCTTTAGGAAGAATACGATTATCTTTTAAATATTGACCCGCTTCTAATAAGGTGTAAGTTACGTTATCTGCAACATCACCCATCACAGTTTCATAAAGTTGAACTTGATCTGCTGACGTGATTACTTGGTAATGTGGTTCAAATTTCGTATTATCAATATCCGCATCATTTCCGTCAATTGAACCATCATGTTGTGTTTTACCTGACTCAAACACAATGTCTCCGGCATCATTTTTAATCACCACATGTAAATAAACGCGACGCGAGGGATAAGACGTAGGTAACTTATGACCAATAGCATTATTGACTTGAAGATCAAAAATCAATTCATCATTCACTAGGCTTGAATGAATCACATCAACACTACCTGCGGTTTTTAAAAATTCTCGATTGCGGTTAATTAAATTGTCAAAACTGACCTGTTCAGTATTTAGCTCAGCGGCATTATTTTTCAATATACTTAACATATAGGTATTAGCACCTAAAAATAAATGTTGTGAAAACTGATCTCTTTGTCTTAAATTATTTGGCACTGTTGATATACTGACACCGGCATTATTAACCTGCGGCATATGACATTGTTGACACGTAGAAGGTGTTGCCCCTTCATCAGCAAAATCACTGGCTTGCCATTCACTATAAGGCATTTGCTCCGGAAAGGTTTTATCTGCGACTAAGGTGCCGCTTTCATCAACAAAAGGGGTTTTTAAGTCATGACAACTCGCACACAACTTAGCGCTTGATACATGCTTACTGTAGGTTGGCGTATAATTAACATTATTTTGCATGGGTCTAGTTAACACATCACTGTATTGACCATAAATATAGCGTTGTTCTTCAACCACAAAATGACCCGACATTCCTTCTTCAGTTCCAAAAGTATCGTTATCTGCTATTTGATGACAAAGCGCACAGCTTACACCATCCATTGCTTCATCATGGCGTTCATGGGTGGGATCTAAAAATCCATCATCAAAAAGTTTCACTGTTTTACCGTCATAATGCGATTCAATATTCGCCATTGGCATATGGCAACGCGTACATTTATCTGCAATTACATCACTTAGTTGCGGGTTTCTATTTATTTCACTGTTAACTTTTGCTTTCCATAAGGGATCTTTTGCTGCATTAGCCATCATTGAAGCTGACCAATCTTTCACAAGTGATAAATCATTACCTGCACTATCACGGATGCCATCATGGCAAGTAGCACAGTTATTTGAACCTGAGAAATGTGCACTGGTAAAATTATCATTATAGGCATTTTGTGCAAAATCAGATACATCAAATGGGGGCGTTTCTGGGGGTGTAATTACTGGCGGCGTAATCACTGGAGGCGTAACAACGACTTCCTCTTTACTATCAGATGAACCGCCACAGCCATGTAAAAAAAAAGTAAATAATAATAGTATTATTGAATTGAGTGGCGTCGCAGGGGTATATTTTTGCATAATGTTCCTTAAAATAACGAATCAACTACTATCTATATTAGAATACACTAATATAACTATAGGCCAAATGGTAACAGATTACAATGAAAAAAATTACAGTCGTGTTTTGTTTGTAAACAAAGGTATAATCCCTGTATTCAATTATTCTAAGAAAAGTAAATTATGAACGATAATAACAGCACACTTAACACGTTTTTGGTTGAGGTTAAACCAACCCAAAAGTTATGGGCATTACAAGACAAAGACAGTGAAGATTGGGTAGTGCTTGATTCTATTGCCTACGAAAACACCGACGTGATGCCACTGTGGTCAAGTGCTGAATTAGCGCAACAACATTGCATCGAAGAATGGGCTAATTATATTCCTTGTGAAATCTCATTAGCAGACTGGTTTGAGTTTTGGCTTGAAGACTTAAACGAAGACGGTGTTATTGTGGGAGTAAATTGGCAAGGTAATGATGAATACGTGGAAATGGAACTGGCTGATTTCACCCAAGCATTAACCGCAATTGAGTCGTTGAAATAACCCCTATCTCCTGTTATCGCTTGTTTACCCTTATCGCGTCACAGGCTAAGGGTTTTTATAACCAACTCATTTAAGGCATATCCACCACTTGAACAAGTGTTATTTCATCAGTAATATTTTTTGCTAACAAGGCTACTTACCAAGAACCCTCAGTGCTGAGCAATGATACGCTGGCATTAAGTTTTGTAAATGCCTCTTGCTTAGCCCACGGATAGTTTTTAAATTATCAACGTAATCAACTGGATGGGCGCAAGCGTCAATTCCAAAACTATTCGTTATGAAATTGCCTATCAATTTCTTCGGTTCTGGTTTCGATTTATCTATAAGAATCGCAGTGCAACTGAAATAGGGAATTATACCTACGTAAAAGACATCATAGACCGTGATCACACGACTTACTCAGGCATTGAATTTGAAAACTTTGTGCTGTCAATGGCACAAAAAAAATAGCGCTCTTCATCGAAGCCAAACGTCGGCAGAAAAATTACAGCTAACAAGTTGATTAGGCGTGCTGAGTTAGCTCAACGTTTTCGTTTTTGTACACGGTAGCTTCATCTATTGGCATGTTCAGTATATATCCAAATCCTCTCACACTCTTTATGTCTATGTCGGTCATTCTAACGGTGGTTCTTATTTCTGAGATGATGACGGTGAGATTATTCCTAACGACTTTATTATCGGGCCAGCCATAATCTTGTAAAAAGGTAAAACTAACAGGATTGTTTTTGTGCTGTAGTAATGCGCAAAGCACTCTAAAGGCTCTGTTGGTTAACTTTATTGTTTGTTTATTAATCTCAATTGTTTGATCACTGTACGACAGTGATAAATTTTTATGAAAATACAATGACTCTCGTTTTGTACATCTACTGCAATAATCGTTACACGGTTCGACTACTTGATTGGTTTTATTCATCATATATTCCCCTTATGATTACCAATGGTGATACAACGATTTACTAGAACTAGATAATCATCCTTGATATCAAGAGGTTTACTCTTTTATTAACGGGAGTATTGGATACGCTGCGCTAATTACTGTCCTTGTTACCTTACTATGTTATTAGTGTGTACTTTTTCTCGCAAGACCTTTTAATATAAGGATATTCTACATTGTTAGCGTCACTAAAGAATATTAGAATACTTATAATATTCTAAATAAGTATTCTAAATAAGTACTCTAAATAAGTAACTAAATGATATAAAACCCTAGTATTTAGGTAGCACTATAGTGCTGATTTAGTCGTACTTGAATACACTGTTAATGTAAGTTACTTGATAGATAACGGAAATACAATTAATAAGAATTCTATTTTTTGGTTAATAGTTAATATTGAATACAATACGGATGATTTATTGAGTTAATAGTGATAAAACAGATGAGTTAGTTAGGGTGGAGTTAGGCGAGTAGGCTACTGAGGGTGTAGAGTACGTTTTTTAACATTTTGAGGTATATTCTAAAAGAATTGGTTGCGGGAGCAGGATTTGAACCTACGACCTTCGGGTTATGAGCCCGACGAGCTACCAGACTGCTCCATCCCGCGTCCGAATAACCTAATTAAACAGGTTAGTCACAATTGTTTTAATTCTGATTGTAAGAATAATACCAAAGAGTGTCTCCTTGAAATCGAGGCGTATAGTAAGGATAGCACCGAGATAAAGCAAGCGCTTTTTTTAATTATATAGTTGTTCGCCTAAATGTCATTCGTTATGCCCAAATTACAGGCGGTTTAATGACTGTTCTTTCAACAATGCTTAACTTTTGTTTATGTGTGGCTATAGTTTGGTTATAATTGCCGACATCTGTTCCTTAGGAACAACTTTTAGGATTAAACGATGCAAGAAATGCAAGAACACATGCAATCTTTTTTGGCCTTGACCTCTCCAGGTATTGAGGTTTTACTCGCAGATGAAATAAAAAACCTTGGCGGCGAACAGGTAGTACAAAAACCAGAAGGGGTTTATTTTAGTGGGTCAATCGAGTTGGGTTATAAAATTAGTTTATGGACACGTCTAGCAACACGAGTGATGTTAAAACTTGGTGAAGGCGAAGCACTAAATAAAGAACAGCTATTTAAAGCCGCGAGTAGTATCAATTGGCTTGAGCACTTTACTAGTGAAACCACGTTTGCTATTGACTTTGTTGGCTACAGTGAAGAAATTCGCAACAGCCAATTTGGTGGCTTAACCATTAAAGATGCCATTGTTGATCAATTTAGAGATCAAGGCCATGAACGTCCTAATGTTGATAAAAAGTCACCACAAATAAGTTTTCAAGCGCGTTTACTCAGGGATCAGGTCTTTATTTATTTAGATTTTTCAGGTCGAGGATTATTTCAACGGGGCTATCGTGAGCATAGTGGTGCGGCGCCATTGAAAGAAAATTTGGCTGCTGCCTTGATTATACGTTCAGGCTGGTTAGCCGATACCAGTAAGCCCTTAGTTGATCCTATGTGTGGCTCAGGTACTATTTTAATTGAAGCGGTTGCGATGGCGACTAAGCAAGCGCCCAGTATTTATCGCGCGTCATGGGGCTTTGAATCGTGGTTAAAGCACGATGAAGATTTATGGCAAGGTCAATTAAACAAAGCGAAAGACGATTCAGCCAGTGCGTTAGATAATGCTCAACACAGTAGTTTGAAGGTTTTTGGTGTTGATATAGATCCTCGTGTGATTAATACGGCACAGCAAAATACTCGAAATGCGAACGTACAACGCTTTATTGAGTTTAAATGTCAAAATACCAATGACATGAAAAATGCTTACGGGCATTCAGGGACTATTCTGTTTAACCCGCCTTATGGAGAACGTATAGGTGAGTTGCCAGAGCTGGTTGAAAATTTTGTGTTATTTGGTCAAAAACTTAAAAGTCAATTTATCGATTGGCGCGTGGCTATATTAACCTCTAATGTTGAACTGCTTGCCATGCTTAAATTATCAAGTTTTAAGCGTTATAAATTTAAAAATGGTCCGCTAGATTGTCAATTTGCGCTATATAATGTTGATCAAAAACAGTTAGCCAAAGATGCGGTTAACCCACAATCCTCATTTTCTGAGGAAGATAGCGACTTTGCAAATCGCTTAAAGAAAAACACTAAAACATTAAAAGGCTGGCTTAAATCGAATCAAATCGATTGTTATCGTTTATACGATGCTGATATTCCTGAATATAATGTTGCGATTGATATTTATGGTGACTATTTGGTTATTCAAGAATATGCCGCACCAAAAACGATTGATGAACAAAAAGCGAAAAAACGTCTGCAAGAAGTACTTTATTGGGCGCCAAAAGTGCTACACGTACCAACAGACAAAGTCATATTAAAAACGCGAGCTAAGCAAACGGGTAAAAATCAATACCAACGTGTTGATAAATCTAAACAATCGATCACAGTTAATGAACATGGTGCGTTGTTTAAAATTAACTTATGGGACTACCTTGATACGGGTTTATTCTTAGATCACCGTAAAACGAGACAAATCGTTGCTAAAAAGTCCAAAAATAAAAGTTTATTAAACTTATTCGCTTATACCGGCTCGGTATCAGTGCAAGCAGCGTTACATGGCGCAAGCGCAATAACGACTGTTGATATGTCTAATACTTACCTTAATTGGGCACAAGACAACTTTGCGTTAAATAAACTTAATGGTCATAAATATCAATTTATTCAAGCGGACTGTTTAGATTGGCTGAAAAAGAATACGACCACCTTTGATATTGTGTTTATTGATCCACCCACCTTTTCTAATTCTAAACGTATGGAAGACAGTTTTGATGTAGAACGTGATCACGTGGCGTTAATTACAGATGCCTTGACATCATTAGCCGAAGGCGGTGAAATATTTTTCACTAATAACAAGCGTAATTTCAAAATGGACTTTGATGCCATGGAAGTACTTGGCTTACAAGCACAAGCGATGTCAGATGTGACACGAGATAAAGATTTTTCTCGTAACAAACATATTCATAATAGCTGGTCTATTTCGAGAAAATAAGCAGATTTATCAAAGCAAAGCTCTTAAAGTACAGTTATTAAAGTACAGTGAATCTTTAGCAGGGTAACAAGTAGTATGATAACAACAGAATATATTTTATACGGCAGTGACGGTTGTCACTTGTGTGAGCAAGCATTAGCGATTTGTTTAACCGTATTAACACCTGAACAGTTAACTGAAATAGATATAGTTGATCAGACAAGTGTTGCCCATGAGACTAGAAGCTTAGTTGAGCTCTATGGTGTGCACATTCCCGTATTAGAAAAACTAGGTAATATGCCTGGTGAAAACAAAAAGCTATTTTGGCCTTTTATAGCAGAGCAAGTTGTCCAGTTAACCAGAATCAATAAAAGCGAGTTTAAATAACCGATGGAATTATTACGTATAGCCAATGGCGAGTTAGCCTTTGGAACAGACAAGATTTTAGACAAAGCCGATTTAAGTATTCAAACAGGTGAACGTATTTGTTTAGTGGGCCGTAATGGTGCGGGCAAGTCGACTTTGATGAAAGTGTTGATGGGCTTTCAAAACCTCGATGATGGTCAAATTTTAAAATCTAGCACTATGTTAATGGCGATGCTAGAGCAAGATCCTCCTGAGTCGTCCGATGTGAATGTATTTGATTATGTTGCTCAAGGGGTAAAAGAAAATGCGGATCTTATTAGCCGTTATCACAGTTTAATTCACATCATTGGTGAAGATCCTAGTGAGCGGAACCTTAACAAATTAGCCAATGTGCAAGATGAATTAGAACAAGCCAATGCGTGGCAAGACGAGCAGCGCATTGAACAAGTGATGAGTACCTTGTCGCTTGATGGTGACGCTAAAATTTCAGATTTATCTGGTGGTTGGTTACGTAAAGTGGCATTGGCCAAGTCGTTGGTGACTAATCCTGATATTTTATTATTAGATGAGCCTACTAACCATTTAGATATTGCCAGTGTTTTATGGTTAGAAAAATTTCTAAAAGATTTTGCTGGGACCATTATTTTTATCAGTCATGATAGGGCGTTTATTCGCGGATTATCAACGCGGATTTTAGATCTTGACCGTGGTCAACTGAAAAGTTACCCCGGTGATTATGATTTGTATATCGAACAAAAACAGCATGACTTACAAGTTGAAGAGCAACAAAATTCTTTATTTGATAAACGTCTTGCTGAAGAAGAAGTATGGATACGCCAAGGCGTAAAAGCGCGTCGTACCCGTAATGAAGGTAGGGTAAGATCGTTAGAAAAGTTACGCTTAGAGCGAACTGCTCGCCGTGAAGTGCGTAATCAAAGTACCATGAATATTACTCAGGGTGATCGTTCAGGTAAATTAGTATTTGAAGCACATGATGTTACCGTGGCATTTGATGATAAAGTGATCATTGATAAACTTAATTTACTGATTACGCGTAATGATCGCTTGGCCTTTATTGGCGCTAACGGTACCGGTAAATCAACCTTGATTAAGCTTATTATGGAGAAGCTTAAGCAAACTAGCGGTGAAATGCGTTCAGGGGTTAATTTAGAGGTGGCTTACTTTGATCAACATCGTGAAGCCTTAGATTTAAACCTAACCGTGCAAGAAATTGTGGGCGAAGGCAAACAAGAAGTGATGGTAAATGGTAGGTCACGTCATGTGTTAGGCTATTTACAAGATTTTTTGTTTAGTCCTAAACGCGCTCGTACACCGGTAAAAGCCTTATCCGGAGGTGAAAAAAATCGTTTGTTATTAGCACGATTATTTTTACGCCCAAGTAATTTACTGATCCTCGATGAGCCAACGAATGATTTAGACATAGAAACGTTAGAGCTACTTGAAGAAGTAGTTGCAAATTACTCAGGAACGGTTATTTTAGTCAGCCATGATCGAGATTTTGTTAATAACTGTGTCAATACCTGTCTTTATTTTGATGGTACGGGGCGTATTAATCAGATAGTGGGTGGTTATGACGATGTTGATAGCTATTTAGCGTTAAAAGAAGAACAGCGCCAGCAACAAGTGTCTGCAGAACATAAAAAAGTAACGCAGCAGAGTAAACCTGAGTCGGTGAAAAAAGAAGTCGTGAAGGTTGCCGCAAAAAAGCTTTCTTTTAAAGAGACTAAAGAACTCGCTGACCTACCGGGAATAATAGATACGCTAGAAAATAACATTGCTGAGTTACAAGAAAAAGTGAATCAACATGATTTTTTTAGCAAAGATGAACAATATACTAAAAATATATTGAACGAGCTAGGCGAAAACGAGTCAAAACTCGACCTTGTATACACAAGATGGCAAGAGCTCGATGAGCTTTAATAAATGTGAGTTGGAATTTTATCCGACAATAATTTTATCCGATAATAAATAAAAAGAGTTAAGTAGTAACATGAGAAAAATCGTAAAAAATATAATAGCTTTAAGTGCTAGTAGTGCACTAATCATAAGTTTTATTCAGAATGTAAATGCTGCTACTTACCAAATAATTGATCCCGGTGCAGTGAGTAATGCAAAGTACACTTATGCTCAGCAGCAAAATACTTCTGGTGATATGGCAATATCAGGTACTAGCGTTTATAACTTTCCTGTTCAATTTGATTATTTAAGTGATGCTGATTTTGATGAAATACGAATTTATGCCTTGGCTAACTTTCAAAGTGTGCATGCATTAAATGATATTGAAGATGTTGATGCGTTAAAAGCAGGAAACCCTACGGCAAATGATTTGGCTTGGGCCGTTCGTTGGTTACAAAATACTAAAGGGAGCGATATAGAATATCAAAAGGTTGGTGATACTATTGCCATGACTAATGTGGGAGGTGTTACCGATGATTATAATTTGTGGGATACCTATTTTAAGGATGAAAATGGTATTAATACTGACCTAACTCGTTCAACCGTTGATATTATTAGTGGTATTACTGATGGCGGGATTTCATACGGAACCGCGACAGGACCCTATTTACCCGGAGATGTTTTCACCGGCTCAGATGAGGTAGAGCATGTTTTTTGGTTGAGAGAATATGGTAATAGAGGTTTTTACTCTTATGACCAAGGTACACAAGTATATCAAATTACCCCTATTGAAACAGAGTATGGTGGCGGTACCTCTGCCGTTTTAGATGTTAATGAAGCGGGAGTAGCGGTTGGTTTTAGCAGTTATAAATTAACGCAAGGTTACAAAGAGTTAATTGAAAATGAAACAGGGGGTTGTGCAGACCCTGACACATTAATAAACTTACCTTTTGATGCTTGTGTCGCTCAAGCCCGATTAAGCTCTTCCGTTGCGGTTTATCATACCATGGCGTTCAAAGCAGTATTAGATCCAAATGGTGAATCTGTTGTTGAGCCATTAGGGTTGTTAGTTGAGCCTCACGTAGATGATGAACGTTCACATTCAAGTTATGCATTAGCCGTTAATGCTAATGGTGTTGTGGTGGGTTATGCTAGTGGTTGGTATGATGAATCTGTGACGAGCCCAACGGTAACTCAAGCTGGTAACTATGAGTATGCGGTTGTTTATAAAAACGGCGAAGTGATTGACCTAACGGGTGATCACGCTGATAAAGGTGGCTCTCGTGCTTACGATATTAATGATGCCGGTATTGCGGTTGGGCATATTACTACCGTGATTGAGGGTAAAATTGTGCAGAAGTTCTTTCATGTGGATACTACGGTACCTACAGAAGACATAGCACTGGTATACCCTGATGATTTCTTTTCTGGCTCAGACAGTACGGTTCGTTCGATAAATAATGCTGGTTTGATGGTGGGTGAGGGGGAAATTGAAGCGCATAATGAAAGTACGCAAAACCCACGTAGAACGGCTGCTTTTGTTTATGATATGAATAGTGAGATTTTTAGTAGTTTGAATGACCTTATTCCCTGTTCAGATCGCTTAACCTACGATATTCTTGAAGCGCGCGGTATTAATGATGCGGGTATGATTTCGGCCACCGCGATTGTAAAAGTTGATCGTCGTGATGCCAAAGGTGCGCTAATGTTAGATAATAGCGGTAACCCTTTAACAGAAGATGTGGTTCGTGCTATTAGCCTTGAACTTATGCCTGAAGATGGTGAAGTATGTACAGCGGAAGAAGCCGGTAAACTTATACGTCAAGGAGCCGGTTTTGGTTTTGGCTCATTGTTTGCTCTACTCTCATTATTTGGTTTACGCCGAAAATTGATGAAGTAAACTTTTTCTTGAGTGTCTCATTATTAAAAAAGCACCTTTGAGCTATTCAAGGTGCTTTTTTAGTTTTTACGTGTCTTTGATCCAATGGTTAAGTGGTTAAGTGGTTAAGTGGTTGACGTGAAACCATAGGAGATATAAGCCTCGACCCTTCGACAAGCTCAGGGCAAGCGGCTCAGGGCAAGCGGCTCAGGGCAAGCGACTCAGGGCAAGCGACTCAGGGCAAGCGACTCAGGGCAAGCGACTCAGGGCAAACAGGGAAGCTCCTTTCGACAAGCTCAGGGTAAACGGGGAAGCTCCTTTCGACAAGCTCAGGGTAAACGGGGAAGCTCCCTTCCGTTCATCCTGAGCCTGTCGAAGGAAGGGTTAACTAGAACTTTGACGTGTCAGTAAATAAACCTACTTTTAAATCTTTTGCGGTGTATATTTCACGACCATCAACACTTACGCTACCATCGGCTAGGCCCATGTATAGTTTGCGCTTAATAACGCGTTTAAAGTCTATCTTAAAAGTAACCTTTTTGGCGGTAGGTAAAATTTGTCCGGTAAATTTAACTTCACCCACACCTAGCGCGCGGCCTCGACCTGGACCACCTGTCCATGCTAAGAAAAAGCCAACTAACTGCCACATCGCATCTAGCCCTAAACAACCTGGCATGACTGGGTCACCTTTAAAGTGACAATCAAAGAACCATAAATCTGGATTTATATCTAACTCAGCAATAATGCAACCTTTACCATTTTCGCCGCCTTCTTCGGTTATCGTTAGTATACGATCCATCATTAACATATTGTCTGAAGGAAGCTGAGAGTTTCCTTCTCCAAACATTTCGCCAGTACCTGCTTTGATTAAATCTTCTTTACTATATGAATTCTGTTGTGCCATTGCCATAACTGTATTGCCTATTAAAAAGTAAGCGGATAAAACTTTTTATTAAAAAATCACCTATAAATAGTGAGCTAATAAAAATCATCTGATAAATATCTACCGCGCTACTTTAGCGAACAGTTGTACACTAAACAACTCCGAACAGTAAAAAAATGGTCATTTTAATGATAAAAACCAACTTTTCTTTTGTAAGTATCGCTAAATAGCGTATTGCAAAATTAAACGGGCAGAGTAACATAGCCTTTAATAGCAAGTTGGCACTAGACTAGATGCATTGAGAATAAGATGGATGAACAGGTAAAGAATAAAAAAAAGGCAATGACCAATGCCGAAAAGCAGAAAAAATATCGTGAACGTCAAAAAGAGCGCGGTAAACAAGAAATGCGTGGTTATTTATCCCCAGAGGCTAAAGTATGCTATCAATTAATTTCAGAACAAACAAATTGGTCTGACAGTATCATTTTAAGTAATGCGGTGCGTTTAACATATGCGGCGTATAAAAATGGTCAAATAGGGCTATTAAATAGCTGGTTAAAAAATAATAAATTATAAGTACTAGCGTTGCTCTAGGTAAAGGTAGTGGACAAGGGTAGCGTTTTTATATAACTTAACTCATTGAAAATACATATCTTTATGGATTTTGGTTTGTGTAAGCGCCATGTGAAAATTTAAGGTAAATTAGATTGATAAATATATTATTAGTTGATGATCATGTATTAGTACGAACGGGTATTAGTAAAATATTGACTGAAGTAAAGGGCTTTAACGTTATTCACGAATGTGAAACTGGCGAAGAAGCGATAAAGTTTTGTCGCCACACTGAACCCGATATTATTTTAATGGATATGGACATGCCTGGTATGGGGGGGTTAGAAGCCACTAAAAAGATATTACGTTTTACCCCCGATGCAAAAATTATTGTACTTACCGTGTATACAGAAGAGCCATTCCCAACCAAAGTGATGCAAATAGGGGCTGCGGGTTATTTAACAAAGGGGACAGCGCCAAATGAAATGGTGAATGCGATAAGGGCGGTTAATAGTGGTCAGCGTTATTTGCCTGCGGACATAGCCCAACAAATGGCACTAAGTCAGTTTAAATCAGTCGAAGAAAACCCTTTTACTAGCTTGTCGGATCGTGAACTTCAAATCATGTTAATGATCACGCGTGGTGAAAAGGTACCTGATATATCAGTGAATTTGCATCTAAGCACTAAAACGATTAATAGTTATCGTTATCGTATGTTTGAAAAGCTAGTCGTTAGTAATGATGTTGAGTTAACTCATTTGGCTATTCGCCACGGTATGATAAAAACAGAAAAGTTATAATGTTGTCTAGTACGAATGCAACAGAGCAACCCTTACACTTTGATCATGAAGCCTTTTTAAATGCGGTTACTGAACAATCGGGCGTATATCGCATGTATAACCATGAACAAACGGTTATTTATGTGGGTAAAGCAAAGCAACTTAAAAAGCGCCTTGCCAGTTATTTTCGCGAAGATGTTGGCTCTGTTAAAACCCAAGCACTGGTTAAACAAATTTGCGCTATTGATGTAACGGTTACCCATACAGAAGGGGAGGCGTTGATTCTTGAAAATAATTACATTAAAAAATATCAGCCCAAATACAATATTTTATTGCGTGATGATAAATCCTACCCTTACTTATTAATTACTGATCATAAACACCCTAAACTAGGGTTGCACCGGGGCGGAAAACGCATTAAAGGCGATTATTTTGGTCCATATCCTAGCGTAGGCGCGGTGTGGGAAAGTTTACGTTTACTGCAAAAAATTTTCCCTATACGTCAATGTGAAGACAGTTATTATAGGGCAAGGTCACGTCCTTGCTTGCAACACCAATTAGGACGTTGTTTAGCCCCTTGTGTAGATGAAGTGTCAATAAAAGACTACGCGCAGCAAGTGTCTTTAGCTAAATTATTTTTAAAAGGTAAAAGCTCAATGGTTATTGAGCAATTAGTGACGCGCATGGCGCTGGCTAGTGATCAATTAGATTTTGAGTTTGCGGCTAAATGTCGTGACCAAATCACCACGTTGCGTAAAGTTCAACAGCAACAATATGTGAGTGGTATTGCGGCTGAAATGGATGTTATTGGCTTATATCGAATTAACGCTCAAGCCTGTGTTCATTTATTGATGATTCGTGATCATAAAATATTAGGCAGTAAAAGTTACTTTCCTGTGGTGCCAAGTGAAACAAGTGATAAAGAAATTATTCAAGCTTTTATTGGTCAACATTATCTAGGAAGTTCATTAGGTGAAGGGATAAGCGAAGGCAATATCCCTAAGGAAATTGTGACAGAGTATAATTTTGAGCAAATAAAGGAACTGGCTTTGCTGCTTTCAAAGCAAGCTGAACATAGTGTGAAAATTTCAACTAAAAGTCGTTTAGAGCGTAGACAGTATGTAAAGCTTGCTACAACCAATGCGCAAACAGCATTAGTCACTCGAAATAGTCATAAAGAGTCAATGCAAGCACGTTTTGTTGCCTTAAATGACGTGTTTGAGCTATCTAATGGCATTAATCGCATAGAGTGTTTCGATATTAGCCACACAATGGGGCAGCAAACAATTGCTTCTAACGTGGTTTTTAATCAAGAAGGACCAGTAAAGTCGGATTATCGTCGTTATAATGTTCATGGTATAACACCGGGCGATGATTATGCGGCAATGGCTTTTGCCTTAAATAAACGTTATGGCAAGCTTAAAGCAGAAGATACGGAGTCGTTAAAAAAACTACCTGACATTGTGTTTATTGATGGAGGTAAAGGGCAATTAGCTAAAGCAGAAGATTTTTTTGCTGAGTTAACCGCTAAGCAAAATTTAGATAGGATCCCTTTACTTGTTGGTGTTGCTAAAGGGGAGTCACGTAAACCGGGGTTGGAAACACTTATTTTAGGAGGCTCACACCAATTGATATCACTACCAGCGACATCACCTGCGCTACATTTAGTGCAACATGTTCGTGATGAATCACACCGTTTTGCTATAGCCGGCCATAGAGCTAAAAGACAAAAAGTCAGTAAAAAATCAGTACTTGAAAATATCGAAGGTATAGGTGCTAAAAAGCGTCAAGCCTTATTAACTTTTTTAGGGGGTATGCAAGAAGTGAAAAATGCTGATATTACTGAGTTAGAAAAAGTTCCTGGTATTAGTAAAGTGCTAGCAAAAAAACTTTATGATGTTTTACATGATAAGTAGCTATATCTAGTGACTTAACCTGTGTAGAATAAAATTCAAATGCTTAAGATAAAATTCAAATGCTTAATATCAAGCTTGTTGTAAAAGTAAGAGACTATGTGGACATTACCTAATCAAATAACCTTATTTCGGATCATATTGATCCCCATTTTTCTGATTATTTTCTATTTACCGTTATCATGGAGTCACTTTGGCGCGTTTGCTGTGTTTTGGTTGGCGGCTGTTAGTGATGCCTTAGATGGTTACCTAGCGAGAAAATTAAATCAATCTTCTGCGTTTGGTGCATTTATTGACCCTGTAGCAGACAAACTGATGGTTGTTGCTGCGCTAGTCATGATAGTGCAAGATTATCAAACCTGGTGGGTGGCTATTCCTGCTATTATTATGATTGCTCGTGAAGTATTCATTAGCGCCTTAAGAGAATTTATGTCCTCTCGTGGTAAACGCGATGTTATTGCGGTTTCTAATATGGGTAAGTATAAAACTGCCGCGCAAATGTTAGGGATTATGGGATTAATATGGCGACCTGATTACGATATTCCGCTAATTTTCTTTTATTTCCCACATGTAATTTTAAATTATCTATCCTATGGGTTTTATTTTATTGCGACCGTGTTGACACTTTCAACGTTAATTGATTATTTTAAAGCGGCATGGCCAGAACTAAAAGCTAATACATAGCCAGTAAAGTTAGCCAGAAAAAACCAATAGACTTTCATTGCACGCATCAACTTTACTTAAAAGTGCTAACAATGACGACGTAAAGTAAAAAAAAGCACCAAATAAGCTGCTTTTTGAGCAGTCAAAACAAAAAAAGGATTTAATAGTTGACTGTAACGCAATACGATGTAGAATGCGTTTTCGTTGACAGGGAGTCAGCGAATGAAGCAACTGGGAAGAGTAATCTAACTGGATGTTTCAAAACTACAATATGTATGAAGCGGCTGTAGCTCAGCTGGTAGAGCATCACGTTGCCAACGTGAATGTCACGAGTTCGAGTCTCGTTAGCCGCTCCAATATAGTTAGTAGTTAGTACAAAAGATTTTCCAGTGGTAAGATTAATACCATAAATGAAATCACTCAACTCGTGTTGATAAAATGACGGGTTGGCAAAATGGCGGGTTGGCAGAGTGGTTATGCAGCGGATTGCAAATCCGTGTACACCAGTTCGATTCTGGTATCCGCCTCCATTTTGCCCGGGTGGTGGAATTGGTAGACACAAGGGATTTAAAATCCCTCGCCGAAAAGCGTGCCGGTTCAAGTCCGGCTCCGGGTACCATATTTTATAAAGTACATTACTGAATTTTTTTGGTTAGTTTTAATCATTAACATCTCAATTGATTCCATCTACTTGAATTTAATTCACTATCCACTTAAGTCTTTATTTAACAATTATCTGTAATTAATACTGACGCTAATACTCTTGTATACTGTGATTATGTTTTATTAACATGGTTTTTTTATGCCTTAGCATCCAGTCAAAAAACACATATCCCGATGCTTTTTTGAACTAATAATAAAAGTAATCATCCTTGTTTAAATAATTTGGCTAAGAATATCTTTACTCATGATCATATTTGGCCTTTTTATGGCTAGATAATCACTTCTAACGTTTATACTACTAGGGTTTTATTGAATATTCTCAACTTAAGTGACTATAGATACATATTTCAGTTTTGATTACGCTTGTACCAAAAAAATCTTCTGGTAGAATCAGTTATACTTTTTTTTATAGGTAATTAAGCCAACATGGTTATAAAAGCTACAAGCCCTGCGGGATTCGCTGAGCAATATATTGTCGAATCTATTTGGAATGGAGGATTCCCTCCAGGATCAATTTTACCTGCGGAGCGTGAATTATCTGAGCTGATTGGTGTCACTCGAACAACGCTTAGAGAAGTTCTTCAGCGTCTAGCTAGAGATGGTTGGTTAACAATAAAACATGGTAAGCCAACGAAAGTTAATAATTTTTGGGAAACTTCCAGTTTAAATATTTTAGAAACGTTAGCTCATTTAGATCAAGAGGGTATTCCTGATTTAGTCGATAACCTATTGTCGGCTCGTACTAATGTTAGCGCTATTTATGTTCGTGGTGCGATAAAAAATAACCCAGAAAAAACAATCGAATTATTAAGCGCTTATGTCGATGTTGAAGATACTGGCGAGGCTTTTGCCGAGTTTGATTATAAATTAAATAAAGCGCTAGTGACTGCCTCTGGTAATTCAATTTACTTATTAATTTTAAATGGCTTTAGAGGTTTATATTCACGTATTGGTCGTTTGTATTTTGCTCACCCGATGGGTCGTGAAATTTCTAGAACTTATTACCAAAAGTTGATTGATTTGGCTAAAGAAAATCGTTGTGATGATGCTATATTTGCAGTCAGAAAATATGGTGTTGAATCAGGTAAACTTTGGGCTGACTTGAAAGATGATGTGTTAAAAGAGCTTACTGTAGATTAGTTTATTTCAACGCGTAACTTAAATAAAAAAGGCGACTGTTAGTCGCCTTTTTTATGTGCAAGGTATTAGGATTAGCTAAAGTTAGCTTGGGCAAAATCCCAATTAGCTAATGCCCAAAATCCTTCCATATATTTAGGGCGTAAATTACGGTAATCAATATAGTAAGCATGTTCCCATAGATCAACCGTGATTAATGGTGTTACACCGTCTTCAGTAATAGGCGTTGCCGCATTAGAGGTATTAACTATTGCTAAACTACCATCGGCATTTTTAACTAACCAAGTCCAACTTGAACCAAAGTTATTAATGGCGCTGTCAGTAAACTTTGCTTGAAACTCTGCAAATGAACCAAACGTTGCATTAATAGCATCAGCTAATGCACCAGTAGGTTCATTACCGCCATTTGGGCTTAAGCTGTTCCAGTAAAAGGTATGATTCCAAACTTGTGCAGCATTATTAAAAATGCCAGCAGAAGAAGATTTCACAATCTCTTCTAATGATTTATCTGCAAATTCAGTTCCTTCAATCAAACCATTAAGCTTTACCACGTAAGTATTGTGATGTTTGCCATAATGAAATGATAATGTTTCTGCAGAAATATGTGGTTCTAACGCGTTTTGTTCATAAGGTAACGCAGGTAATTCAATAGCCATGGTGCTCTCCAATTTTCTTTATTTATGTGTTTTAACGAATAAAGAGTGTGTTTTTCTGAAAACTTGAGTAAAATACTCAAGTATTAGGTTGATACTGTATAGACTACCACTTTATAAGTTTTCTTGTCCTATTTTTCAAGTACTTTACTTAAAAATAGTAATTAATGTGAAGTATTTATTATATTGAATTGAAAAGTGAGTTTTTGACTCCATAAATTGTATTCGAGAGAATTCAATTTAATATAATGAATATTATTTTTTAGAGGTTATTATGGATACTATTGAACGTATTAAAGAACAAATTAGTGAAAATACAGTATTACTGTATATGAAAGGCTCACCAAAGTTACCAAATTGTGGTTTTTCTTCACAAGCTTCACAAGCATTAATCAATTGTAATGAACAATTTGCTTATGTAGATATTTTGCAAAATCCGGACATTAGATCTGAATTACCAAAATATGCTGAATGGCCAACTTTTCCACAACTTTGGGTTGATGGCGAATTAGTAGGTGGTTGTGACATTATTATCGAAATGTTTCAACAAGGTGAACTGCAAACGTTAATTACAGAAGCAGTTGCTAAAAACAGTACAGAAGACACCAACGCTGAATAAGCTTTGAGATTTTTAAAACAAGCACAGTATTACACTGTGGAAAGTAATTTTTTAATATAAAACGGAGTATAAGATGAGTGTATTAGTTGGTCGTGCAGCACCAGACTTCACTGCAGCAGCAGTACTAGGTAGTGGCGAGATTGTTGATAGTTTCACGTTAAGCGAAGCTATTAAAGGTAAAAAAGCCGTTGTTTTTTTCTACCCATTAGATTTTACTTTTGTATGTCCGTCTGAGTTATTAGCTTTTGATCACCGTATGGATGAATTTAAAAGCCGTGGCGTTGAAGTTATTGGTGTTTCTATTGATTCACAATTTTCTCATAATGCATGGCGTAACACAGCAATTAATGATGGTGGTATTGGCCCAGTACAATACACTTTAGTTGCTGATGTTAAACATGAAATTTGTAAAGCATATGATGTTGAACATCCTGAAGCTGGCGTTGCGTTTCGTGGTTCATTCTTAATTGATGGAGAAGGCAATGTTCGTCATCAAGTAGTGAATGATTTACCATTAGGCCGTGATGTCGATGAAATGTTACGTATGGTTGATGCATTACAATTCCACGAAGACCACGGTGAAGTTTGTCCTGCTGGTTGGAATAAAGGCGATAAAGGGATGACTGCTTCTCCAGATGGTGTTGCTGCTTACCTTACGGATAATGCCGATAAACTATAATAATAGCGTCTCGTGTTATTTATCACGAAGGGTTCTTAGTTTACGCTGAAAATTAATATAAAAAAGGCTAGAGTTTTAAATACTCTAGCCTTTTCTTTTGGTTTTTTATAAAATCGCTAATCGCTAATCGCTAATCGCTAATCGCTAATCGCTAATCGCTACAGGAGCAGCTAGGGGCCAGCCACCTAGATCATGCCATTTATTAATAATATGGCAAAAAAGCTCTGCTGTTTTTTCCGTATCATATAAAGCTGAGTGGGCTTCACTATTATTAAAATCAATTTCTGCCGCGATACACGCTTTTGCTAGTACAGTTTGACCTAATGCTAGCCCTGCTAGCGTGGTGGTATCAAAACTAACAAAGGAATGAAACGGGCTACGTTTTATGTTGCATCGACTCGTTGCTGCGTTTAAAAATCCCAAATCAAATGCGGCATTATGAGCTACAATAATAGCACGTTGGCAACCCGCTAATTTCATTTTTTTTCTGACTAATTTAAATAGTGTTTTTAGGGCAAAATCTTCATCAACCGCGCCACGTAAGGGGTTGGTTGGATCTATGCCGGTAAATTCTAACGCTTTAGGCTCTAAGTTGGCTCCCTCAAAAGGGTGCACATTAAATTGTATTGTTTCATCTATAGAAAGTTTACCGGTTACCTCATCTAAAGATAATACTGACGCTGCAATCTCTAATAATGCATCTGTCTGAGCATTAAAACCCGCAGTTTCAACGTCAATAACTACAGGGAAATAGCCTCTAAAGCGTTGTGCTAAAAGAGGCTTTTTTTGTTCATTAGGGTCTGTTTTTTCTTCACTTTTTGGCATGCTATTTTAGATAGTTGATGTGGCTAAAAATTTGAACTGATTATCTCAGAAAAAAAGAATAAAGACGAGGATGATATCTCCTATACGGTTTTAAATTATCAATCAAATAGCGGTGAATTAACTAAAGTCTCGCAAAGGCCTATTAATATGATTCGTGAGTATTTAAGTTTAGCCCTGAACCTTTAATTCGTACTTGTTGATGCATACTAAGATAGTGATGGTGGTTGGATTAATTTGAAGTTATCGGAGTGCCGAGCATTAACAATACGTGATTATTTTGTTAAAACGGCATATTGATTCTAATGGCACTACCTTTGATAGTGGTAAAACGGGAGAGTCGTTATTCAAGTGGAACGGGTATGTTCCACTTTTTATTCAATACAAATTGATAAATTGTTGAACAGGCCTATCGATTCACAGTAATCTACGCACCTGTTCTTTTTTATACTTACGGAAAGCTTAAATGAAATATTTTACTCGGCTATTATGCTTAGCTGTTTTATCAATATCACAATTATCTTTATCGGCATCGGCAAAGTCACCGATATTAAATGATGCATACACCTATGCTAATTATGATGAAGTTGTAGCAACACACCTTTACTTAGATTTAAATGTTGATTTTGAACAAAAGTCATTATCAGGCTTTGCTGAGTTATCCTTAACATGGCTAAATGAAAATGCTAACAAGATCATTTTAGATACTCGAGATTTAGTTATTCATCGTGTTTTAGCACAAAATAGCCAAGGTGCATGGCAAAAGGTCAATTTTTCACTTGCTAAACGAGATCACGTATTAGGCTCTAAATTAACAATTAATACAAAAAAACAAGTTAAGAGATTGCGTGTTTATTATCATTCAACAGCAAAGGCGTCAGGTTTACAATGGTTGTCGCCAGAGCAAACTGCAGGTAAAGAAAAACCTTTCTTGTTTAGTCAAAACCAAGCCATTCACGCACGTTCTTGGATCCCAATTCAAGACACGCCTAGTGTTCGTGTTACTTATACCGCCCGTATTACGACAGATAAAGATTTATTAGCCGTAATGAGTGCTAATAACGAACCAGATACGATGCGCGATGGTGATTATTTTTTCTCTATGCCACAAGCTATTCCTGCTTACTTAATTGCTATTGGTGTGGGTGATTTACACTTTAAGGGTATGAGTCATCAAACAGGAATTTACGCGGAAAGCAATATTTTAGATGCAGCGGTTGCTGAATTTGATGATACCCAAGCGATGATTGATAAAGCAGAAGAAATGTATGGAAAATATCGTTGGGGACGTTACGATTTATTGATACTACCACCAAGCTTTCCTTTTGGCGGCATGGAAAACCCACGTTTATCATTTATTACACCGACCGTTATTGCAGGTGATAAAAGTTTAGTTAATTTAATCGCTCATGAACTTGCTCATTCATGGTCTGGTAATTTAGTGACTAACGAAAGCTGGCGTGACCTTTGGTTAAATGAAGGTTTTACTAGCTATGTTGAAAATCGCATTATGGAAGCCGTATTTGGTGAAGATAGAGCGGTGATGGAGCAAGCTCTTTCTGCTCAAGGTTTGAACTCTGAAATTGCAGAATTAGCGCCAGGTGACACTCAGTTATACATTGATTTAAAAGGGCGTGATCCCGATGATGCTTTTTCTAGCGTGCCTTATACCAAAGGCCAATTATTTTTAATGTATTTAGAAAATAAATTTGGTCGTGAACGTTTTGATGCTTTTGTTTTAGAGTATTTTGAAAGCCATGCTTTTCAAAGTTTAGGTACGGCTAATTTTGTTAACTATATAAAAGCGAATTTAACTGATAAATACCCAAATATTGTTAGTGATGAAGAAATTAACGAATGGATTTATGAACAAGGTCTGCCGAGTTATGTGCCTAAACCAACCTCAACCGCTTTTAGTATTATCGACGAAGAAATAGCACAATGGTTAAGCGATGACGTATCATTAACACAATTGCCAACATCGAAATGGACATTGCATGAATGGCTACACTTCATTAATAATTTGCCACTTGATATTAACATCGAACTTATGATTGCACTGGATAATGCATTTGACTTAACACACAGTAAAAATGCTGAAATTGCTCATGCGTGGTACTTATTGTCAGTACGTGCGGGTTATGATGTTGTTTATCCTGTTATGTCTGAGTATTTAATTGCCATTGGCCGTCGTAAGCTTATTGTGCCTTTGTATAAAGAACTGGGTCAAACTGAGGAAGGTAAAGCATGGGCATTAAAAGTCTACCAAAAGGCTCGTCCTGGTTATCATGGGTTAGCTCAAGGCACTATTGATGGCGTATTGAAAAAGTAATAAACCCTTCGACAAGCTCAGGGCAAGTGGAACGATGATACCGTTCATCCTGAGCGCGAAGCAGTCGAAGGACGACAAGCTTCCTTCGACAGGCTCAGGACAAACGGAATAAACAAAACCGTTCATCCTGAGCGCGAAGCAGTCGAAGGGCGACAAGCTTCCTTCGACAAGCTCAGGACAAACGGAATAAACAAAACCGTTTATATTGAGCAGGTGAGTAGATCACTTAAACTATATAATATAAAGGCTCAGTTGAGCCTTTTTTGCTATTCGCTGCTTAGAACTCTTGATATAATACTGACAATTACGTTAATTATTTTTTAGAGGTTTTGTGGATGTCGGAAGCTGAAAATCGTCCAACCAATTTTATTCGTCAAATTATCGATGCAGATCTTGCTAGTGGTAAACATAGCTCAATACAAACGCGTTTTCCGCCTGAGCCGAATGGTTTTTTGCATATCGGTCATGCG
>OJEX01000044.1_pt1 | contig 74342 bp, 74 predicted proteins | sample 1593971 | NCBI WGS metagenome assembly OJEX01 (sample SAMN05416775, study PRJEB24817) | seawater metagenome | isolation source: Sea water | place: Canada:Atlantic | collected 2013-11 | reverse complement strand
TCCTGATCTTCTCGGATGCCGGCGGCACGGGGCGCAGCTATCACGCCGATCTCGGGGCGAAGAACCAGCGCCTGCGGGTCCACTACCTCCTGGAACCGGGCTGGAAGGCCGATGCGGCCATTCAGGGACTGGGCCGCACCAACCGCACCAACCAGGCGCAACCACCGCTGTTCCGGCCCGTTGCTACCGATGTGAAAGCAGAGAAACGCTTCCTCAGCACCATCGCGCGTCGCCTCGACACGCTCGGGGCGATCACGCGCGGCCAGCGTCAAACCGGCGGGCAGGGGCTGTTCCGGCCCGAGGACAATCTGGAGTCTCCCTATGCCCGCGATGCCTTGCGCCAGCTTTACCGCCGCATCTATCGCGGCGATGTTGCGGGCTGCTCGCTTGGGGAATTCGAGGATGCCACCGGTCTCAGCCTGACCGATGACAACGGCCTCAAAGACGATCTGCCCCCGATCACGACTTTCCTCAATCGCCTGCTGGCGCTGACGATCGACATGCAGGCCGTGCTGTTCTCGGTCTTCGAGGAACTCCTCGACCAGCGAATCGAGGGCGCTATCGCTGCCGGGGTCTACGACCTCGGGCTCGAGACGCTGCGCGCCGAGAGCTTTCAGGTGACGGACGCACGGGTGATCTACACCCATCCCGGCTCCGGCGCAGAAACCCAGCTCCTGACCATCGCGCAAAAGCAGCGCAACACGCCGACCGCGCTCGCTGATGCGCTCGACTGGCTGGACGATCCGAAGGCGCGTTTGCTAGTTAACAGCCGCTCAAACAGGGCTGCCGTGCAGGTGCCCGCGACCAGCTTGATGCTGGACGACGGCACCATCGAACCGCGGCTGAGGCTGATCCGGCCAACGGAGGCCAGCACGGTTCCGGCCCGGATGATGGAGGACACCCACTGGCTCGAAGCCGACCGCGCAGTCTTCGCCGCCGCCTGGACCGCGGAACTGGCCGAGGTGCCGGAATTCACGGAAACCACGCTGCACATCGTGGCGGGGCTGCTGCTGCCGATCTGGAAGCAACTGCCGCAGGACGAGACCCGCGTCTACCGGCTACAAACCGACGATGGGCAGCGCATCATCGGTCGCCGCGTCTCGCCGTCTTGGGTCGCGACCACGCTGGCCGCCGATGCGCCGAAGCTCACGGCGGCGCAGGTCCATGCCCTTGTTCTGGAGGGCAAGACGGTCGTGCGCTTGGCCGAGGGGATGGAGTTGCACAGGTCCCGCGTCATGGGGGTGAACCGGATAGAACTGTCGGGCTTTTTGGGTGCCGCCAAGGACCGGCTCAAGGCAGATGGGTTCTTCTCGGAGATCATCGCCTGGAAGCTGCGGCTCTTCTGCCCAGCAGACTCCAGCGGCATCGCAGTGCTTGATCGTCTGCTTGCACGTTGTCCCGTGACAGGACTACATGCGCGTGGAGGGTGCTGAGCCATGTATTCCGAGACTGAAGATGTGATCCGCGCTCTGGCGGAGAACGCAGAGAGCGTGTGTCGCGCCTACCTTCCCGCCGGACGGCGGGAAGGGTCCTACTGGATCGTCGGCGATTTGCAGAACAACCCCGGCCGGTCGCTCTTCGTGCGGCTGACTGGACCCACATCAGGACCGGGAGCCCGTGGCAAATGGCAGGACGCTGCTGTCGGATTGCATGGTGATCTTCTCGACATCATCCGTGAGCGAACGGGGATTTCCCGCTTTCCCGATCTTCTCACTGAGGCCCGAGCGCATTTGGGCCGCCCCCAGCCGGTCCTCCCGAATACGCCAGTGCCGAAGAAGGCCAAAGCCCCCGGTGGCACACGAGCCGCGGCGGCGCGGCTCTTTGCAGCCTCTATGCCAGTCGCAGGCACGCTTGCTGATACCTACCTCCGCTCCCGAGGCATCACCCAAGGCGGCACGATGAGCGCGCTGCGCTTCCACCCGAAGTGCTGGCATCGGGATGAGGGCCAGACCCGGAGCATCCCCAGACCGGCGCTGATAGCTGCGGTCACCGATGGGGCAGGGGCCTTGCAGGGTGTGCATCGCACCTGGCTTGCGCACGACGGACAGGGCAAGGCGGAGGTCAAAACGCAGCGACGTGCCATGGGTCACCTCCTGGGCAATGCCGTCAGGCTGACCCCGCAGCAAAACATCCTCGTGGTCGGCGAGGGCATCGAGACCATGCTGTCCCTGTCCGAGGCGGCCCCCGGCCTTCCCGTCTGGGCGGCGCTCTCGTCGGGTCACCTCGGGGCCGTCCTGCTGCCAGAGGGATTGCAGCGCCTCTACATCGCGATCGACCGCGATCCGGCCGGGCAACGCGCGGCAGAGAGGTTGAGCGCCAAAGCCACAGATGTCGGGATTGGGTGCCATGTGCTCGAGCCACAACTCGGGGATTTCAACGATGATCTCCGGGCGACCGGCAAAGAGGCGCTGCGCCAGCATCTGGCAGGGCAGATCGGGCTTGAGGATCGGCAGCGCCTGTCAGGCTGAGCAGCATCGCGCAGGGGGCGGTCAGGGGCAGAGGGGGGGTAGGGGTCCTGCAGTCCTGTCGCGGGTGTGGATCATCACCTTTGCCTCTTGCCGGGTAAATCTCATCCACCCGACACCCGCGCGGCCTTCAAGAGATGGGCAGGCGGCCGTCAAAGGGGACGCCCCATCAAGGGCGGCAGGCAAGCTATTTCCGCCGCTGGGGACGAGCCCCCGCTTTGCATCGCGAAACAAATAGCTTGCCTGCCGCCCTCCTCCACATGCGTTCCGGCCCCGAAAGGCGGGGTGAAGGGGCGTCCCCCATGACGGCTTTCGCAGCCCATGAAGGCCGCGCGGGTGTCGCGCGGTTGAGACAGGCCCGGAGGCAAGAAACCGATGACGATCCACACCCACGACGACGCGTATGAACCCGCCCACACCGCATCCCAGACCGCCCATGCGCTCGACGAGTTGCAGCTTTATGGCTTCCGTCCTTTTGATGAGCCCGATCCGCGCCCGATGCCCGATGGGCAGCGCCTTGCGGTCGCCGTCGCCGACATCTTCGATGCCCTCGTCGCGAGCCTTGAAGACACCCGCATGGAACCCGACCTCGAAGAGGTGCTCTGGGGCCAGGTCAACCTCTTCCACCGCGCGACGGCCCGGATCGAGCGGTCGCTCGATGAAAACGAACAGGCGCAGCGCCGCCTTCAGCGCGAGCAGGACGGCTCCGAGGTGAAATCCACCGAACTCGAGCGCCTGACGGCCGAAGGCCTGACGCTGATCGAACGGCGCAACTGCATGGACATGATGCGCGATCACGCCGCCACCGAGTTCGTCCATCACACGGGATCGTCCTGGCGCCCCCGCACGGGCTCGATGGTGAACCGTCAGCACATGACCGCCGCGCTCATTGACAGCCGCGACTTCCTCGCCGCCAAGCGCCGCGCAGAAACCGAGGTGATGTTGCCCGCAGGCCCCAAGGTTGCCCTCACCGGCGGGACCGACTTCAACGATCACCGGCTGATCTGGGGAAAGCTCGACCAGGTCCGGACCAAGTATCCCGACATGGTCCTTCTCCACGGTGGAAGCCCCAAAGGCGCGGAACTCATCGCCGCCAAATGGGCCGAGGCCCGCGGCGTGACGCAGGTGGCCTTCAAGCCCGACTGGACCAAGCACGCCAAGGCGGCGCCCTTCAAGCGCAACGACGCTATGCTGGACGTGCTACCCGTGGGCGTCCTCGTCTTCCCGGGCACCGGCATCCAGGAGAACCTAGCCGACAAGGCCAAAAAGCTCGGCATCCCGGTCATGAAGTTCGAGAAGGGGGCATGAGCCCCCTTTTCCTCTCGCGGGGAAATCGAGGTGGAAGAGCAGGCTTCCACCTGATATTTTGGAAGAAAGCCTGCTGGATCACGATATGTCTCACTCTGTCGCTCAACTTGAGGTGTTCCCGACCGACCTGCAGATGCAGCGGATCGATCCAGCCTGCAACATGCGGCGGTTTTACCGCATGAGCATTCAGCCCGATCTCTTTGGGGGCGCCAGCTTGGTGCGCGAATGGGGCAGCATTGGCGCGCGCGGGCAGATGATGATTGAGCAGCATCCAGATGAAGGGCGCGCCGTAACCGCGCTGATGAAACTTGCGGCGATAAAGAAGCGGCGGGGTTATGCATGATGCGCGGCCGCGGTTCGAAAAGCGGGCAGACACAGGAAAACGAGGGGGAGATGGCACTCGACACTGACAAGATCGATGATGCGGCTCTCGCGATCCTTAGCCTGACGCTGCATTACGGCGATCAGGTCTGGAAGGGAATCGATTGGGCCATCACCAACCGGCTTTTCGAGAAAGGCCTGATTTTTGATCCCAAAAACAAGGCGAAATCGTTGAGCCTGACCCCAGAAGGGGTCGCGCATGCGCGGGAAATTCTCGCGCGGGAGTTCAGCAAGGCCGAGTGACGGGCGGCTTTGCGGGACCTTACAGTCGTTCGCTGCATCTGCGCGCAATTTCCTCGCATCCGCATTTGCAGCATCAGCAACGCGCAGGGCGGCAAGCGGGCGTTCGCTGCGCTCCCGTCGAAAATCACCTGTCCTTCTGAAAGCAGTCATTCATTTGGGCGTAGAAACCAGTCGGCCGATCGGATGATCCGCCGCACTACACCGAGGCGCCTCCAGCAGAATCAACCTTGAAGCTGTTGGAAAGCCAGAGGGAATAGCCGAAAATCCCCGTTCTCTCTAACCCTACATCTTGTATCATGTTGCCTCAACCGCAATATCCGTAGTATGCTTTTGGTGAGCTGTTGCGTCAGCGATGGTGCGTATTATTGACCAATACTGAGGCAAACAATGTTTGATGAACCTAAGGTGATGTTCTGGCCAGTCGGCACAGGGGATAGCACAACTGTTGTCGTCCAGAATGGCATTGTTTTGCAGGTTGACTTGCGAGATCTTCATAGCGCTGGCGATGCAGACGATGATCATGCTGCCTTGGTCGACAAACTCGTAGAAAACCTCCCCACAGTGAACGGCAAACCATATCTTTCAACCTTTGCTTTGACCCACCCTGATAAAGATCACATTCAGGGCTTCCACGATTTGCTTGATCGCGTCACGATTGGCGAAATCTGGTTTACCCCGCGCGTCTTCATCGAGAACGATCAGGATTTGTGCGATGATGCAGTAGCCTTCAAAGAAGAAGCCGAGCGCCGTGTTCAAGAAACGATCAACTCAGGTGGTGACGTTGGCGCAGGTGATCGGGTCAGACTCATCGGATACGATGCCCTTCTCAAAGAAGATCACTTCGTCGGCTTCCCGGAAGATCGCCTGACTGTTCCTGGCAACTCGATAACAGAAATTGACGGTGTCGATTACGAGGGAGACTTCAACGCGTTCATCCATGCACCATTCGCGGAAGAAACTGATGGTGACCGCAACAACACAAGCCTTTGCATGCAGGTTGTTCTGGGTGATAACCCTTCCAAAGGGGGCGTTCTCCTGTTCGGCGACATTGCCTACCCGCGTCTGCGCAAGATCATCGACAAGACCAAGGAGGCTGGCAACGAGGAGTACCTCGCCTGGAAAGTGTTCCTTGCACCGCATCATTGCAGCAAGTCGGCCATGTACCAAAAGGAAGGCGACAAAGAAGTTCTCAAGCAGGATATTCTTGATGATCTGGCGGAGTATCAGGTTGATGGCGGCGTGATTGTCGCCAGCAGCGAAAAAATTCCCTTGCAGAATGCATCTGGCGAAAATCCACCGCACGCAAAAGCGAAGAAACGCTACGAAGAAATCGCTGATGGAGGTTTCCTCTGCACTCACGAGGATGGAGAAGACGGAGAGCCCCTGGTCTTTGATGTTTCCGACGGCGCGCTAGACGCTCCAGAAGTTGCGCAAGCGGCCGCTGCAAGGAAACTTGCCGATGCGGTTGATGATGCGCGCGGATCAGACAGCCCGCCCTCGGAACAGGTCGGGTATGGCTGATTTCACGACGAGAGGGCAACAACTTGCACTCGACCAACTCCAAGATATCGCGGCAGCCAGCGATGATACGATTGATATCGTTGACGTAAAGCCACCTGCTGGCCAAGGCCTTTCTCTTGTTATTCGCGTGTCTATTGATACGAGCGGATACGCTTATGAAGATGGCGGCTTCGACTATAGAAGGCGCGAGCCGCTGAACATTTTCGTGTCGCCGCATTTTCCAGTGGAACCGCCAAGGGTCTACTTCGCACACAAGCGCTTTCTCGGGCGCGCCCATGTGCAGTGGGGTGACTACCTCTGTTTGTACCAGGCAACGGATGTCGAATGGGCATCGCAGGATGGAATGTTTGGCCTGATCAAACGTCTGGACGATTGGCTGCGTGATGCTGCCCGCAATCAGCTTGACCCGGAGGATGCACCTCTTCACCCGCCAGTTGAATACACTTCCTCCGACATCAAACTTGCGGTCGAGATCGATGCGCCAGAGATTGAAGATGGGAAATCCTTCTGGCTTGGAACAGGAAAACTAACCAGACGGAATGACCATTGCTTTGATATTTCAGAATGGTCCGAGACGCCGAGCTCGCTGCCGAAGGATGAAAAGTTTGCCGCAGTCGTGCTGCTCAATCAGGCCATGCCGATGGAGTACCCTGACACGATCAGCAAACTCATCACGACGCTGGAAGCTCGCGGAGTTCCCTTCGATCTGCTGTTCTCAATCCTGAAAATATTTGCCCTGTGCCAACCTGATAACGAACCGCTCTACTTCATTCTTGGCGCGCCCATGAGGCGAAGAGCGGCGGATGAGCCATTACGACAGCACCTCAGCGCCTGGAAGATGGATGCGGAGTATGTCAAAGCTCTCCAGGGCATAATTCTGGAAGAGAATACCGAGGCAACGCTGGAAGCCTGGAAGGTCGTTCTTGAGTGGGCAACCGAAGCCAAGACCGAATGGTGCCGCGTCTACGATAACCGTCCCGAGGTTACCTTTCGTCGGGACCAAGGCACCAAAGCCAGCTGGTTTCTTGGCAAGAAGATTGCGCTGTTGGGTTGTGGCGCGCTCGGCTCTCATATCGGTGAATACCTCGCTCGCGCTGGAGCCGAAAAAATTCGCCTGGTCGATTATTCAGCCGTCAATGCTGGCATCCTTGTTCGGCAGCAATTCCGAAACTATCAAGTCGGTTACTCAAAACAAAGCGCCTTGTCTGTACAGCTGCGTGCGATCAACCCAAAGGCAGACATCGATCATGAATTCGCCAACCTAACAAAAGGTTGGCCAGAGGCACTTAATATCAGTGATTTCGATCTTGTCATCGATGCGACGGCGTCAAGACGGGTTGCCACCGCCTTGCAGCTTGATCTGACAAAGCACAATGATGTGCCGCCGATGCTACGATGCGCGATCAGCGCAAATGCATCAAAAGGTATCGCCACTTTGAACATGCCTGGTTCAGCTTTTGGCCCTGCCGACCTATTGCGTCGCACCAAAGTCGCCGCAATGTCTGATAGCGGTTTGACAGATTTCGCCGAAGCGTTTTGGCCATTCGATCAGCACGAGCGAGGGTTTCAACCCGAACCAGGTTGCTCCGAGCCTACCTTCGTGGGATCAGCTGCAGATATCGCCTTTTTCGCATCCTCATTCTTCAACTTTGCAGCTTCGGCCTTGAGGGAGGGCGGTGACTCAAAGGCAACAGCATGTTTCGTTCGTGTGTCACATGATGACGGCTCAATGTCCTCGCATCTTGTCCCGCTTTGCCAACCCAGTATCCACGTCGAGGCTCATCATGGATACCGCGTCCATCTCTCTCATCGCGCGCAATCAGCGATAGACAGTGAGATCAAGTCAAACGCCCGTACGGGCAGCGCTAAGGACGAAACTGGGGGTATCCTCCTTGGCGAAATTGATGATGCGCTGGGAATAATTTCGATTGATGTGGCCACAGGACCGCCGCCAGACAGCAAAAAGTCTCCCGAGCTTTTTGAGTGCGGCATTGAAGGGACGCACGCGCTTTGTGAATTCCACGCAAAAGAAAGCGGCAACTCAACGAAGTTCGTTGGAGTCTGGCATACGCATCCTGTTTCCATACCAAAGCCAAGCATGGTAGATCTTGGCGCCATGGCGCAGATACTCCATCTACAGGAAAAGACGCCGCGTCATGTTGTGATGCTGATCGTTGGTCATGCAGCCACGCGTCCGACCTGGCGCTTTCATCTGTTCAGGCGCAATGAATTTCAAGTCGTTACCCTTGCCGCTGGGGAGAGTGTCGATGAGTAGCAAGTCTTTCAAATTCGGACTTGCGCTATCAGGCGGTGGCTCGCGAGCGGCAGCGTTTCATCTTGGATGTATGAGGGCTTTGAATGATCGCGGCATTCTCGATCAGGTCCTAACGCTTTCCACTGTATCCGGCGGAAGTGTGATTGGCGCGCTTTGGGCATACTCGGACGATAGTTTCGAAGAATTTGATCAACGCATGCAAATTATTCTGCGCAAAGGGCTGAAAAAGGGGATCATCCGATACACCCTCTTTTCTGGCGAAGCGCCGAAGATCGTTGGGACGATCTTCACATCAGGCGTTCTCGCGGCGCTATGCTCGTCGGCAAGGCTTCTGATTTCTGCGCTTGGGCTTGTCGGCATCAAACATGCGAGCCTGGATTCATTGAAGCTACGTCTTCAAGCACCGCTTCCCAGATTTGCGAGCAGAACAACAGCCTTTGCACGATTTCTTGACGATGAGTATTTCAAGGGAACACTCCTCAAGGGGGTCAAACGCCAGAACCTGAAAATCATTATCAACGCGTCAGAGCTCAGAACCCAATCGGCATTTCGCTATGGCTCAATGGAATCTGGATGTTGGAGATTTGGAACGCTAACCGAAGACACGTTAGTCGCAAAAGCTGTTGCGGCCAGTGCCTCGTTTCCAGCCATCCTTCCAGCTTTGGATGAACAGCAGCGCTACATAAAGCGCGGTGAAACGGCCACGCATCGAACAATCGTCAGTGACGGCGGCGTCTATGATAACCTTGGGACGAGTTGCCTCATCCCTAAGCGCGATAGCAGTTTTAGCACGAATGTGAATGAGACTGATTTCATTATTGCCTGCGTCGCAGGCCAGGGCATTCCCGATGGTTCCTCGCTACCATATTTTTGGCCGTCCCGAATGATCGAGACGATTAACACAATTCATCGTCGGACTCATTCAATAACATTCGATCTCTTGCACCGTCTCAAGGAAAGCGGTGAGATTAAGGGTTTTCTTTTGCCGTATCTTGGGCAGAACGATGCTGCCCTGCCGTGTCCGCCCCCTGACCTCGTAGCGCGTGACAAGACGTTTGATTACCCAACGAACTTCGATCCGATGTGTCAGGAAGACTTGGAGTTGATCGCAAAGCGTGGTGAACAGCTCACCAAAAACCTAATCGAGACATATCATCCTGATCTTTGAAAGATTGATTGGCGCATAGCCAGCGCCGTCCTAGTCTCGGTGAAGTTCAAAATGGGCCCAGTAGTGATTCACTTTATCGACTTGGACAGGTCGAAATGGCCAGAGATCACGCAAGACATCTGCATGCGGATGTCCAAAACTGCGATGCCCAGGATCCGAGCTAAAGATACTGAGCCCGGGTTCGATCATGGATGCAAGGCCGGTAAACCAATTGTTCTTTGAGCCATGATGGGGCACTTGAAACACTGTCGGCTGGAAAGATCGTTTGTGTCCCAAATATCCGACCAAAGACTGCCATTGATGGTCCGTACTTAGATTACCATCACCCGTATAGATAACTGAGCCGTCAAATTTTTCCTCGAACCACGGCCAGTTGGTCCGCCAATGGCCGATGGGACCTCCATATAAGAATAGGCTAAGATCGTTGAGCTGAGACTTCGGGAATGTCCGCACGTAATGATCCTTCAGTTCCCGTAGCGCATCCTTGCGATCATTGTCGGAGCTGTTTAGGAGGGCATCGCGCAAATCATTCACTCGCTCGACAAACCTCGCTACGTTCTGTGGCCTAGTCGTTGGATCGTTGTAGGGCACGAATTCCCAGAGGCTAGGGATGAACGCCGTGCCACGCGGATGCATCATCAGCATTTGGTAATGATGCCTTGCGCCTGACAGATATGACATCCATTCGGCCATCCAGTCTTGGTCGCCTTTCTCCTGGCGGATCTCTGCTTCGGCTTCAATCTTCAACGGCAGATCGCCATCAGGGTCAAAGTCAGGCTCGCCGCCCCCGTCCGGATCAGCTGGTCCGTCACCATCAGAAAACGGCACAAAGACGATTTGATTGAACCCGTCACCGGCTTGATCGACTAAGTATTGCGCTGGGTCGGTATAGAACGCAAATTCGGGATCGTCAGGTTCGAGCCCCTGCGCATATCCGATGGCGAGCCGGTGCCAAAGCGGGGCCCAAGGCAGCATGAGGGTGCGCGTACCCACATCGTTGAGCAACTTCACCATCCCGCTGATATGGTCAGCGTCAAAATGAGAAATCACAACAAGATCTAGCCTGCGTCCATCTACGCGGCTCTGGAACTTACCAAGAGCGTTCCTCACCAGCCGTTGTGACGAGGATGTGCCGCAATCATAAACCCATTGAAAATCCGGTCTCGAATGATGGTTAAAAGATGAACCAAGGGTAAGCCGCCCTGCGGAAAATAAGCCTTGGCCTACTGGGTGGAAACGATACTGGACATGTATTTTCATCAATAACCTTCAAAAACTTGCAACTATTTTCTGTGACTCCAGACTAGCAACTTTTCCAGCCAACCCAATAGGCCAATCGTGACCGATTGCATGACTCTGCAAGTTGCTGTGAAGCTCACCAATGACCGGAAGTGGCGCGCTCCGGCGGAACGTGGTTGGATGGATGTTGAGCCTTGCACCGATGACCGCTTTGGTTCGCTGCGTTTGCGAGATTGATGGCATGGTTGAAGGACAGGTTTGGGCCGAACACGATGCTGCACCTGCGAAATAGGCTTCCATGCTGCGATGTGCGTGACTGTAATGGTGAAGGTTTCGACATGGGCAAGCCCCGTAAGCGGGGCCGGGCTGCTGAGGCTCCGCCCTGAATTCTGACCTTGCTGTATTCCTGTGCCAATACGTCTTGGCCTGTCTCATCCTGAGCCATCCCAAGACGTTTGCCACATGGTCGCCTTCACGATCCGCTTTCAGCCCTGACGGGTCTGCATCCCTCTTGCAAGGCGGACGCTGCCGCCGGGCGAAGCCGAGGGGCTTTAGTCTTCGCCACCTGGCATAAGATTCAGAAGGGCTATGCGTCTGGCTTCTGGTCGAACAGAATAACGTGCGCGCCTTCTTCACTGTCAGGGTTGCCTACCAGCACGAACGGCATATCCGACCCGTTCTTCTCGTAGAGACGGCGGTATTTCATCTGGCCGCTGAGCGGATCGCGCACTTGGTCATAGCGAAAGCTGTGCTGAACGCCGTCTTCGATCCAGGCCTTGACGCCATCGGGGGTCACCAGTGCAAGCGGCGCGCCGTCAAGCAAGATTGTCTCGCCAACGTTGAAAATCTCTTTCATCTCATGGGTCTCCTATCGGTCTTCTTTGGTAGCGTTACAAACCGTCGTCGCCTTTGCAACGATCTCTGCCCCGCGTGTTCCCTCTCTCGGTGTCATTGCCCCGGATCACAATCGTGTCCTGCTCCGGTCGCTCGCGAGCATTTTAGGGCTGGAGGCGGTCTATCCCGCGTCCTCATAGGGCTCGTACCTCAGGTTCGCGCCGTCCGCCTGATCAAAGTCATCGGACCATCTGGTACGGCGCATGCCGCAGCTCCATTGGAATACGACGCCGACCTCGACGTCTTCACCGTTTACCGACGCCCAAATGACTTCGACGGGGTAACCCGCATAATTCTTCATGCTCTTCTCCTGACCTCCATTTGGTCGGAGCCGCAGTAATCAGGTGGCAGGTATCTGCCTGTACCTATATATGCTTGGCCACCACAAAACGGAGTTTAGTAACTTGCTTTACAGGCCTCTACATATTGCGCTCTTTCTGGGCGCGGCTTCATCCTCCGTCGCGGCCGAGTGGGAGATCGGCTTGTCGCGAGGTCTGGACACCTATGCTGCGACTGCAAACGACGGGACTTTGCTCTTAGTTTGCGACCCAGACCGTGTCTACAACCCAAACGTGAGCCATGCGTACTTTTTGTCGCGTCAAAGCGATGGCAAAGCGCCACAACGCATTGTCTTTCTCGCGGCGACCGGAGAGCAGGCTGCCTTTTCTGTGCAGGACGGGATCGCAACGCAACGGGATGCTGATCCTTCCGAATGGGCACAGCTCATCGATATGATCGAGGCGGGCGGTCAGATCGCTGTCGTGACCGCACGCGATGCCTTTACGCTGGATCAGGACGCGCTGCCCGGGCTTCGATGCCGCTGATCTTTTGAGTGAGCTCTTCGATCTCGGAGTGCAGCAGCGCCTTACCGAAGGCGGATAACAGCTGCGTCACCCCATAGACGTTGAGAGGGTCATCAATGCTTGTCTGCAACGCCGCCACAAGGGTGGCGTCGAGCCTGATCATCGATTTCATAAAGGGGGCACCAGTGCCTTTGGGCTCGGCCAGGCGTGGTCGTGCAGCGGAGGCAATCTCATGCCAGGTTGCGGTGTCGCGCAGGTTTTGCATGCGGGCGCGAACCGCTTTGATCAAGGCACGCCGAACGTAGTCCGGGTCAAGGCCAGATCGTTCTGCCAGCGCATCAATCCGTGCCTGATCCTCAGCCCCGATGCGCACGTAATAGGTTCGAGACTGCGCTTCGGTGCTATTGCTGCAAGCATCGTCCGCCAACGGCTGGGTGGATACCCCTGGGTTGATGCGCGCCGTTTCAGCCGAGGCTGCCTTTTCCCCTTTCCGGGGTTCTTTCTTGTCCACTGAATTTGCCGCTGGGCCTTCTGTCGCGACCGCTGCCGCCGTACTCTGATTGAATGCGGCATATTTCGTGGCGCTCGTGGCGAACTGCCGCGATCGCGCCAGCCTGTCTTCGTTCGAGACAGCGGTCCCGGACCGGTTTGGAATCTTCCTAACCATTGGCAGCGTCCACCATGGCCTCGATGTCGCAAAGGACATCGCTGCACAGTGTCAGGGCTGAGGAAAGATGCCCCGCTTGCAACCGATGACGACGATCTTGTTCATAAATGTCCCGCACATATCCCAGCGGTCCGGTCAGCGGCATGCGCTGGATCGCAGTGAGATGGGGCACCGGCGTGGGCAGAAGTGGCAGGGTTGAAATCACCTCGAAAACCTCAAGGTCCTGCCGGTGAACCCTGCGTCTTGCCGCATCACGCTCAAAGTCATCTCCTGCGGTCACGAAATCGATCGCGCGTTTGTCCGCGTTCATCAATACCGCTGAAAACAGCGGGGCGGGGTCATCCGGCCCGAGGGTCTCGATCATGCGTATAACCCATGTAAGGGTTTTCAGGGCCGCGACGAAATCCGATTGTACCGGCACGGCCGGCACCAGGATCATGTCGCAGGCCAGCGCCAGTGTTTCGGTGTCGGGGTGCTCGCCGGGGCGGGTGTCGATCAGAACCAGATCAACACCTTCAGCCTCAAAGCTGTCCAGCGCGTGGTAAAGGCCTTCAACGGTCTCGGGGGCATCGGCCACGGTCAAGCCCGTGGGCCATGGAAGGCGTGGCAGATCACCGAAGTCGGCGCGCGCGCTTTTTGATTCCCATTCGAGGATCTGCTTGTCAGCATCCGCATCCATGACATGCACACGGCGGCCGCGTGCCAGCATGGCGGACGCAAGCATCTGTATGAGAGTTGTCTTTCCCGAACCGCCCTTCGCGGAGATGGCCGTCACAACAAGCATTCAATGTCTCCATAACGTATATTTTGCGCCGTTATGGCGATGCCTCGGGATGGCGTCCAGACCTTGCGCGATACAGACGTTCAACCTTTGGGTCAGACAGATGTGTATCTGCTGAGGCGATGTGCTGTTTTGGCGATCATCTGCGTACGCGTTCGGTCAATTGGTCAGCAGGTCACTCACGCCGACCGTGATTGCAGCGTCCATCCTTTTCGCCATCGCGTCGCTGTGGCAATTTCCCAATGCTGCCATCAGCCTTCGAGGTGTCGGGTCACCTGACCATCGACTATCCGTATCAGCGCCGACGTAATACGCACGGTGCTGCGCAGGCGTTCCAATCCCACAAGGTCTTCTTCTCCTTCCGGGAGAACCCCTTTGAGCATTCAACGCCAATGAAGGGATATCGTGTCGGCTGCGCCGACGTCATTCCCGCGCCTGTTCAGGATCCGGGCCGGGGTCCCGGATCGCGGCGCGGGGGAGGCGGTGTCCCTTCGGTCTGTTCGTTGTCGCGTGGGGTTTACAGCAGGCATGGCCAAGGCCCTGCCTGCTGATCACCGAAGGTGCGACAACGGACCGAAGGGACGTTGACAGGAACGGTATTGTGTATGACAAAACTTGTGCGGCGACTCATTAGAGTTTTCGTGTTTACAAAAACTATCTAATGATAAATCTTGCCGCCCATGTCGAAACGCCTCTCCACCATAGCCCGACAGGAGGTTCTCCGGCTTGCCGCTCAAGGGCTTGGCGATGGGGAGATCGCCGTGCGTGTTGGCTGCTCCCGACCCACTGTCGCCCGCGTGCGGGCGCGCGGTGTGGTGACGGATCGAACCACAAAGGGCCGCGTGCTGCAGGTTCGGGTGTCCGCCCGTGAGGCCGAAGCATTCGAGGCGCTTGTGGCTGAGACTGGCATGACCACGTCGGGTTTGCTCCGGCACATGATCCGTCTCTCATCCGGCATTGTCGCGTTTCGCCGGGACGAGGTCACGGCGCTCAAGGCGTCGGCCAATCAGCTCAATGCCTTGGCGCGCAATCTTGTCCAGATGCTGAAGCTTGCCCATGCGGGCAAGCTGCGGTGGAACGCGCGCGACGCGGCAATGGTCGGTCGGCTTGCGGATCGGGCCGAAGAGGTTGCCCGGGCCGTGCAGGCTTTGCGCGCGGCCTCGCTGCGCGGGTCCTTCGTCCGGGTGTCCGATTTTCGGGACGTTGGGGAGGGGCAGCGCGATGGCTGAAACACGCACCCTCCAGCAGGCGGTATTGGGCGAGATTCTGCCTCATGTGGGGCGGCGGTCTGCAGCCATGGCAGGCGAAGCGCGCGTATCGTCGGGCCGTCGGCGTGGCACGTCCGGCGGGGCAGTTGCGGTAATGTCCTGGAACGCGCTGCGGGTGCCGCAAAGCGTGGTGAAGCGGGTCGGCACGGGCGGGTGTCATTCGCCAAAAGAGTTACGCCGACAGATGAAATACATTCTGCGCGACGAGGCGCGGGTCGCAGCCTGGTCAAACCAGATCGGCATCGATCGTGCCTTTGGCGAGCGCGGCATGGAAAATATCATTGCCGATTGGAGTGCTTCCTGGTGCGGGGCGCCGAAACGGGGTCACACCGATCACATCATCCTGTCCTTTCCCAAGGGAACCGAGGCGGAATTGGCGGAAGCCATCTCGCGCGAATGGGCGCAGGAGGTGTTCGGCGGGGATTACCGGGATCGATATCGGTATGTGGCGGCCCTCCATTGCAACACAGACCATGTGCATGCCCATGTTCTTGTCGACAAGGTCGGGATGGAGGACGGCAAGTTCCTCTCGATCAGCCGCCATTCCGAGATCAGCTATGACATGATGCGCGAGCTGCATGCGCAGATCGCGGGCGAGCACGGGCTGGTACTGAACGCCTCTTCCCGTCTGTCGCGTGGCATCATGGAAAACGCCCCGAGGGACACTGATTTGCAGGCGGCCCGCAAGGAGGGGCGGGAGCCAGTGGTTGCCCCGCTGGATCCTGCAAGCCGCGTTCTGCGAGAGGCCGAGATGCGCAGGCACGCCGAGGGGTATCGGCAGCTGGCGCAACTTGCGGGGATGGGCCTGGAGGCCGACACCCCTCCGAATGGATGGATGGGGCGCATCGCGGAGAGCGCGGAGCTTGCCGCCACCAACTTGATGAAAGGAATGCCGGTGAAAGAAGGGTTTGCCGAAGGGGTTGATATCCCCGCTGCCGGAGCGGATGTGATCGGTCGTCTGATCGCCGCCCGCGAGACATTGCAAGCGGAAGCCGACACCGCGTGGAGCGCCATTCAGGACATGGCTCCCGGTGCCGAAAAGGTCGAACTGGAACAGCTCTTTGCGGGGAAGGCCCGCGAAATGGGCAGGCTTCTGGGCCGCGACTTTCTTGCGGATCATTCTTCATCGGTGTCGCCCGAGCGCGATCCCTACAGAGTTCAGGGGATTGCGGGGCTGGCAGCACGGGCAGCAGAGGAGGGCAATCCGCTCGTCGTTGAGGCGGATGCTGCACTGGGTCGTTTCAGAGCGGAATTGGCGCGCGTTCTGGCACCGATGGAGGCACGATTCGAGGAGGCGGGCAGCAGCATCGAAGAAGTCGCTGCCCGTTTCACCGCACCCCATCGCAGCGAGGCGCAACTCGAAGCCTCACGCCCAGTGGACGCCCAGGAGCGCTCGGACTGGCTTGGGCTCGAACGCGACCTGCAGGCGCGCGCGCGTGATGTTTTTGCGGGGCTGCACATGGATCGTGATCTTTTGGCGGATCTGGCGCGTCAGGATATTCTTGACGCGGGGCAGGGCAGTCGCCTTGCCGACATCGCCACGCTGGACAAGCTGATCTCCGACGTGCGGCAAGACCTGCGCGACGGGGATATGGATCAGCTGGCCGCTGGCCGGATCGATCCGCTCATGGACCGCATCGAAGACCCCGGTCTGCGACAAGCCGTGTTCTCGGAGCTAAAGGCCATCGCCGCAGTGGATGCGGGTGATGACATTACCGGGCGCGACAGCGAACCAGCCGCCACCTACCGGACCCGGATCGAGGCTTTCGAGCGCGCCGAGGAGCGGGGGCGCGACCGGGACGATACCAGTGGCGATTACGGCCTCTAGAGGATTCAAAACATGCTGCATGCAATGGAAAGCCGTTGGCGGTATCCAATCGCCATCCTGCTCGGTCTCGGTGTTGGCACCTGGATCGGTGCCGCGATCGCCACGCTCTATCTGATGGCTCGATTTGGCGAAGACCTGGGTGGGTTCGATATTTTCGAACTTTGGCTGCTCAATCTGTCTGATCCACGGGTCAAGGCAAACCCTGCGGTGGAACATACTGCGTGGCTCATCACGGCACTTCCTGCCCTGCTTCTGGCGGCGACAGGAGCTACATCCGTTCATCGCGGGTCGCTCACCGATTATGATGATGCGCATTTCCAGTCGCGTCCCGAGCTCCGCCGCAACCGTATGTCTGCGTCTCTTTCCCAGAACGGCTTTCTGTTCGGCAAGCTCGGGTCACCTGCGTCCCGCGCGCCTTTCGTGTCGGCCACGCCAGATCGCTTCCCACACGCAATGATGATCGCGCCAACGGGCCGGGGCAAAGGGGTAGGCTTCGTTTTGCCGAACCTTTTGCACTTCCAGGGCAGTGCCGTGATCCTTGACGTCAAGGGCGAGAATTTCGAGAAGACATCCATCCACCGCCAAAAGGCGCTGAACAATCAGGTCTGGTACTTTTCGCCCTATGACTACGTTCAGCCCGAGGGCAAGAACGGGCCCGTCCTGACCCGCACGCACCGGTTCAATCCTCTCCAGCGCATTGCCGATCTGCCCAGCCCCGAGCAGCAATACACCGCCGTCAACACCATGGCGGACTTGTTCCTCATCGTCGAAAGCGTGAACGCGCAGAGCTTTTTCCAGGCCGGACGCAGCCTGTTCGTGGCGTCTTGCCTCTATGCCATCGAGACCGGAAAGCCGACGATCGGTGAGGCGCTGCGGATCATGACTGGCGGCGGCAACAAAAAGGAATTCTACAAACGGGCCGCGATGCAGACTGCAAACCCGGTGGTGGCAGAGATTTTCCTGAGCATGGCCGACGAAGTGGACAAGATTCTCGATTCCTATGTCAGTGTGATCCGCGGTGCCGGATTGGAGCTCTGGCTCGATCCGGCGGTGGACCGGGCGACACAGGCAAGCGATTTCGACTTCGGGACGTTCCGACGAGAGCCACAGTCGCTCTATATTGTCGTGCAGCCGGAGCACCTGAAAACACTGGCCCCCCTGATCCGGCTCCTGTTCGCCGATGCCATCGCATGTCTGCAGCGCGCGCATCCCGGACCGGACGAGGCACATCCCGTCATGTTCCTGATGGATGAATTCGACCAACTGGGCAAACAACCCCTGGTCTTGCAGAGCATCAAGACGATCCGCTCCTATGGCGGGCGGCTCTTTATCATCTCGCAGTCGATCCCCGGTCTTGAGGGCATCTATGGCGAAACCGACCGCCGCGCGCTGCAGGCCGGTGCGGGTGTGCAGATCTACATGACCCCGCAGGATGATCGCACCGCCGACGTGCTGTCCGCAGCCCTCGGCAAGCGCACGATCGTGGGCAAGACCAGATCACAGGCAACCGTGCGCAAGCTCTCGGAAAGTGCAAATATCAGCCGTCGCTCGGAAGAACGGGCGCTGGTATCCCCCGCTGAATTGCTGCGTTTCCCGCTCGACAAGGTCCTTGTCCTGCCCGAGGGGCAATATCCCATCAAGGCGGATCACATCCGCTACTATGCGGACCGGCATTTTGAGGAGATCGACAAAGCACGGCAGGGGCATTCCTTGCCCTATCCTCCTGCTGCAGCGCCAGTCTCGAACAGGCCGAAGAAAATCACCCTCGAGCATTCAGAACCTGCAGCACCCGCGGCGATCTCCATGGGCGACAAGGAATTCGAGACTGCGGTGCAGACCTACACAGGCGCGCTACAGGGATACGCAGAAGCCGCGAGGGCAAAGCCAAAGAAAACACGTTTTGGTGGTCGGGCGCGCTCTTCGGACGCAAAGGCGAGGGGATGATCTGGAAATCGAATGTGGCTGTGCTGTTCTGCCATGCGCCAGCTATGAGACAGATACCAATCGCGCCTGTTTCGGGTCATAGACATAGCCCGAAATCGTCCCGTCCTTGATCCGTTCAACTGCATCCTTTATCGCGAATATTGGCACGAGAAACCACTCTCTCGGAATCACGGGCCTACCAAAGCGATCCATGATCTCGATCTCGAGCCGCGCGGGCTCGAAGATGCGATGGATCAGGTTCTCCAGTTTTGTCCGATTGATGTTGTAGAGTTCATAAGTCGCAACCACCTCGACGTTCGCCATCAGAAACGTTGGTTGCAGATGTGCGCCAGCGATCCGCTTTTCAACGCTCATATTGGTGACGCCGATCTTGTGTACGAGTTCGCGATTTTCGGCCACAAGTGGATGATCGGATTTGCTGCGAAGCACATAAATGATCCCGCTCGCCTCATCACCGTCGAGTGTCTGATCGGAAAAAAGTGGCCCTGCCGATGGATCGGTGATCCGCCGTCCGGCGTCGTCCTTGTTCAACGCGCGCTGAAGCGAGCGCATCAGCATGTTGCTCTCGGTCCCGTTGTCGAAAATCACCCGCAGACGCGCATCCGTGCGACCTTGCTCGTTGGTGATGGTCTCGCCCTTGTCGGCGACATAGGCCTTTTGACCGCTGACAATGAAGAAGCGTCCCTTCTCGATCTCGGCTTTCATCTCGAACGGGCGAGTTTCGCGCAAGCCGCTATCCAGTTCTTTCTGGACCTGCTCGAACAAGGGTTTGAACGTCGCGAAATCCTTGCATTTCTCGCGGTTTGCGACTTCATCGGCGGCCTTTTTCTCGGCTGTTGACCGGACATGCTTCAATTCCGTGAGGGGTGATTTAGCAACTTCCACGCCCAGTTCGGCGAGGAGGTCATCGGAGTCTGATGCTGAGGGCGCAGGGGTGTTTGCTAGGAGACCCTGCTCGTCGAGTGGGGCAAGGAGGTCGCGGCATTCCTGCAAGTCGCGGATCCGATCAAGACGCACGGCGTAGAGGCGTTCAAAGATATCACGATCCTCCCCGTGCTGGGGAGGCCGGCCATGCTCATCTGCAAATCGCAAGATTTCCTCAAAACCTGCGATGATGCGTTCTTCGCGTGGTGTGCGGCTGAGCTGCTTCTTGACCTCGACCTCGACGCCAAGCTCAGCAAGGAGGGCGTCGTCTTCGTCCGTGAAACCCTTAGCCATTGGCAGCCTCCTGCTTCATGCGCGCGAGATACGCCACGCCTTCGGCCATTTTCTTCTCCCACGGATCAGGCGATGTGATGGAAGGCAGACGGCCCCGCTCCTGCTTGAACTTGACGGCGCGTTTCGCCAGATCTCGCGCCTCGTCCGGTGACAGTTGCACCTTTTTCGCCGAGATGACGGCCTGGACCTGCCGAAGGCTTTCCTCGCTCATCGTCTTTGCCAGAATCGAGTAGGCTTCGCCGAACGGGTTGATGCGATCAATCAGATCGATGTCGAGTTCGCGCACGTCCATTGCGAATTTGCGCACCCCGTCGATCAAGGCGGTATTGCCGGTTGTTTCTGTGTCATCGCGGTTCGACAGCGCGATCTCTTTCGCCTTTTGGGTCAGGTTCAGCGCAGCAACTGCGTGTTGGCGCACCGCTTCCTGATCCTCTGCATCTAGCTCTGGGAACCTGGCACCGACAATCTTGCCCATGCGAACCTGCGTCAGTTCCTCCGGCACCAGCTCTTCGTCGAAGAGACCCCGTTCGATCGTAGTCTTGTCCTGAACGAAAGCTGTGATCACCTCATTGAGGTCCTCTTGGCAGATGCGCTTGGCTTCCTTGCTCTTGGGTTCGACCAGACCTTTGATTTCGATCTGGAACTGCCCGCTGGCCTCGCTGAAGCCAACGTTCTCTTTGTTGGGGTCATAGCCGCCCTCGCCGTAATCGAACCCTTCGACAGGGCCACTTTTCACGGTCTTGGGCGTGAAGTTGAAACGTGGGGCCAGCACCTGCTCCATCAGCAGGCTTGCAGCGATCGCCTTCAGTGTATCGTTGACTGCCTCGGTCACGGCTTCGGCCGCGGCGTCGGGCTCCGCGATAAGGTTGGTGAACCGCGCTCGGGTCTTGCACTCGGCATCGCGGGTGGCGCGGCCGATGATCTGCACGATCTCCGTCAGGCTGGCGCGATAACCCACCGTCAGGGCGTGTTCGCACCAGATCCAATCGAACCCTTCTTTCGCCATACCCAGGGCGATGATGATGTCGACATGATCGCGGTTGTTCTTCTGCGTGGAGTCTTTCAGCGCGGCGGAAACCTTGTCACGCTTGGATGGCTCGTCGTCCACCAGATCGGCGATGCGTAAGACTCGCTCGTCGGGCGTCTTGACCAGCTGAAAGCCTGTGATGGGATCCGCTCCCTGCCAATCGCCCAGGGCGTCAATGATATGCTCGACCTCGCGATGCTTGTCCTTGGTGCTTTCGCGCGAGTTCACGTTCGGGATGTGAAGGATTGTCTTCTCGGTCGGATCCAAAACCTTGAGGATGTCGTCCGCATAGGACCCGGAATAGAAGAAATACCCGATGTCGAGCGTCTTGAGGTATTTGTAACCATTCAACTGCTGATAGTAGGTATAGGTAAAGGTATCGAACTTTGCCTCATCTTCGGGCGACAGAACGGCTTCGGCATCGCCGCGGAAATAGGACCCGGTCATCGCAACCAGATGCACCTTGTCGCGCGCGACCAGTGCGCCCAGATGCGTGCCCAGCTTGTTATCAGGGTTGGCAGAGACGTGGTGAAACTCGTCTACCGCGATGAGCCGATCATCAAACGCTTCAATCCCGAACTTGTCCACGGCGAACCGAAAGGTCGCGTGGGTGCAGACCAGAATCTTGTCGTCGCTCGCCAGAAACTTGCCGACAGCGCCGACCTTGCCGTCATCCCCGCCGGGAGCGTTGCATAGGTTCCATCGCGGTTGCACGGTCCAGTCTGCCCAGAAGCCGTACTTGCTCAGCGGCTCGTCGTTGAAGCTGGACCCGATGGACTTTTCCGGCACCACGACGATGGCCTGGCGCAGGCCCTGATTGTGCAGCTTGTCGAGCGCGATGAACATCAGCGCGCGGCTCTTGCCCGAGGCCGGGGGCGACTTGATCAGCAGGTATTGCTCGCCCCGCTTCTCATAGGCACCCTCTTGCATTTCGCGCATGCCAAGCTCGTTCGATTTGGTCGAGCTTCCATTGGCCGCGTAATTGACAGAGACGGAAGGAACCTGCTGTGTCATGATGTTTTCCTTCTGAGGGGCGCGGAATCATTCGCTTTGGGGCAGGCAATCAAAACCCGATCAAGTAGCGATACCGCACCCTGCCTATCGTAACAGTATGATTTATATGTATTTTCCAATTTACGCCCTCTAGCCCACATACGCACAATCAAAACCCGATCAAATGTTGTCCCTGTCACGCCCATGAGGGGACATATCCGGCCCGAGGGCGTTCAGCATCCGCAGGACGGATCAGATCAGCATCCAGCGTTGCGCGAATAACCCGCGATGCCTGCGCAGCGTTCTGGTCGTCGATGCCAAGCCGCTCCCGAAGTGTCGCGTTCGTCATCTTTTGACCGCCTACGTATTTGAGCGCGGCATGTTGGTAACACGCTCGCACGGCTTCTTCCGGTGTCATGTCCGCAAAGCGGCGTGGTGCAAACAGAACCACGCGCACGGCGTCTCCCTCCATGCGGAAATCCGGTGGTGGCAACTGGTGTAGCTCAACCGCCGAGATCACCTTGTCGATGCCGGTGCCTTGTTCTTCGCAAAGTTTCATCCGCCGCATCAACGACGCAAGGGCTTCATTTCGGGAACGCGGCGGCGAGTCCAAAAACCGGTCGGGGCTAACCAAGGGGGCGCCCGGGTTCGTGATCTCCATGCGATCACTGAACAACTCGATGAGTGGTCCTGCACCGGTGATTGTCATGTCTTGGTGGATCAATGCGTTGGCGATCAATTCGCGGATCGCGATCGACGGATAAAGTGGTCGCTCTTCGCGGAATGCTTTTCCGATCAGTTCGTTGCGAGGCAGAAGGCCGTCGATATAGTCCACCAGCCCCTGAAAACCCGCTGCATAGCCGCGCTGGCCATCCTGGCGGTGGCTCACGTCATCTGCACGTCCGGTGCCGGCATAGGTCACGAAACGGACGCCTTTGCGCTCTACAGAGGGGCCGAAATCGGCAAGTTTCTTGGCATACAGGATTGCACCCAGATTGGTGATGTTCCAACGGTCGCTTACATCTTTCTGGATCAGGCGATCCGCCAATAGCCTGTCGAAGATCCCCTGCCTGTTATCCGGCAAGGGCTGGCCCGTAAGATCGAAGTAGTTGGCGTAATTCAGCCGCTCAAGAACGTCGTCGCCGGTTAGGAACTGCGCCGCGACCCCTGTCTCCCAAGCGTAGGGCTGCAACTTGGCCCAGAGGGAACGCAGGCGTTCCGGATGGTCGGAGAGGCGCGGCGTGGCGCTGCCGATGCGCAAATAGGCTGTGCGGTCAAATTCTACCGGGGCGGTTGCGGCGGCGGGGATGGTCAGCAGGATCAGGCGCCCCCCATCGTGATCGACTTCTTCGAAACGAAACTCGATGCTTGGCGACAGGTGGTTCGCAATCCACAGTTCGAGCGGCTGCCCCTTCTCCTTCTTCACTGTCGGCTCAAAAACCGTGCCGACAGCCGCATGATCACCGTCTCGCACCCCCCAAACCACATAGGCAAAGTGCTGATCGGCCAGACGTGCGGCATTGGACAAGGCCGAGATCAGCTTGCCGATCAACGGTCCGTCAGCATTGTTTTCCTTGAACTCGATCCATGTGGTTTCCGCTGGTTTGGCGCGCAGATCGTCCACCAGCCTGCGAGTGCGTTCCGCACTCATGACAGGGTCAAGGGTCATGATGTTTTCACTTTCTGACCCATCTCGCCCGACCAGCGTTTTTCGTAGGCGCATTCCTGTATTGCCCGCCGACCCGGATCGTTCGGCTTAGCCGGACTATCGTTGGTGGCATAAATAATCGAAATGGAGGGAAAACCTTTGATCATTGACCTTTCACCCGCTTATCAAAACGTCTTAAGAATATACGGGCTGTGATCAGGATTATTTGAAACCGAAAAGCACAATCTTCTTCATCTGACAGACCCGGATGGCTGCCGTGCGGATGCAATCTTGCCCACAACCCCAATACGTACGCGGGTTTGCCTCTGTCGTTCTCCCACTCATTGTATTCGTGAAGTAGGAATGGTCCCGATTTTGTATCTGCAAGGTATTGCCTCTTCGCGTCATCACTAACCTTAGGATTACATCCAAAATACTCCGCAATTTTGTCCAGCAGTTCCTGATAGAAATCTCTGATCATCGCGTTGGCGGAAGACCAGTTCCCTTGCGAAAAGTTCTGAACCGCTTGATCCAAATGCCCCTTGGCGACGCCAAACCCGTGCCGACCAAGTAAGGCCTCAATTTCGCTGGTCGCCTCTCGAAAATCTGTCTCAGGGACATCCTCAGGCAGCATCCGCCTGAGAACAGTCTGTATAATGACCCTTGGAGCGTCATCGAAAATGGAAGATCTGCCCATTGGGTCTGGCACCTCCTCTTCCACAAGTTCGAAGCCATCCATTTTCAGACCAGCAACAAGACGCAACCAGACATCTGGCTTGTTGCGCTTGCTCTGCTCGGATGCCGTAATTGCATGCTCAATCATGGCTCTGCTTAGGTCGCTGTTCCCATTTACCGTCGGAACAGAACGCCGTCCCATACTGCTTTTGGCGAACCTAACTAAATCATTGGCCTTCGAAGCGCCCGATCCAGAGCCACAGAATTCCTCGACACCCCACCCTAAAACAAGAGACGAGAACGCGGCTTGCGTTGACATTTCAGCAATCATCTCGCCCGCTGCCATCAGCGTCATGCTATTGAAGTTACTCATACGCTCACCTTCGTCGTCATCTTCGTGTACATCTCGAACAGTTTTTCCAGCCGTTCCGTGTCGTTACGGAAGCGGCGGCCGATGTAGATGCGTTCCAGCACCTCGTCGTTGTGGTCATGCGCGGCGCGGAGGTTGGCGGGCATTTTTTCGGGGTCGTAGAGGTCGGCGATGGTGGCGGGGAAATGCGCCTCGCGCGCCAGCAGGATGCCTTCGGCCGCCGCTGTCAGATCAGCGCGATTTTTTTCGGTCAGCTTTGGGACGGGGAAGGTATTCCAGCCGAGGGTGTTGGAATAGCTGAAATCGGTTCGCATCCGCACGCAAACCGTGCCGATCCAGACCCAATGCAGACGCGAGGCGATCAGCGCCATGTTCCAGAGCGGGGCGTCGTAGAGGGCGAAGGACTTTTCTTGAATGATACTCTCAGGGGCCAAGACGCCAACAGGAAGGTATGGCCGGTTCTCCGAGCTGACACGCGGAACGACCATAACTGATTTTTCCGCCGTAACCTGATCTCGAAACCTATATGGTGTTTCAGCGAGTTTCTGGGCGGCTTTGTCCTGCTTGGCGGCCTGTCGTGCCTTGGCAACCTCCGCCATTTTTTGGGCGATCGGCGGAACTGACTCTGCCGCTGAACGGTCTTTTTCCTTTATCCAGAGACAGGCGCGAGGCGCGGCCGAGATGAACTCCTTTGAGCCATACAGAGGTCGAACAAAGTGTGAGGCCCTCGGATAAGTTTCAATCAATTCTCGCCCTTCTTGGCGCGAAAAGATTAACGCCGCCCCGTAGTAGGGGTGGTTGCCAAATTGCATGATTGCGCGGTCATCAACGGGTTTCGAGCGCATCGTGATCGCCACATTTGGAGCGGTCACCAGATAGGCATTGATGTTGTCGGCCTCTCTGACGACCGCTCCGCCATCCTCAGCAAGCGTGAACAGCTTGCGCACCGCGCCCGAATGATTTGAAATACCAACTATCACAACAGTCACACCTGCATTGTGGCTGGCAAGGTTTGCCCATTTGAAACTGGTATGGGCAAAGGCGATTTCGTGCCCTGTCTTGGAAATCAACGGCCAGAGGATCGGCACCTGTTGCCCCTGACAGATCGAATTGGTGGACACGAAGGCCGATACGGTGGGCGTATGCAGCCCGTAATCGGCGGCCTTCATGAACCAGCCTGCAACATAGTCGAGTGACTTCCAGCTTTTCGTGCGTCCCTCGAAAATGCGCCCAAGGTCTTCTTTCTGCTCCGTGCTCTGCCATTTGGACCCCAGATATGGAGGGTTGCCGCAGATATAGGTCTCGCCCCCCTCGTTCACGAAGTCGATCTGCGCCTGATCCAGCGGCGACATGAACAGGTCATCGGCCTGAAACTTCACCCCCGTCCCCGTGGGCGGGCAGACAGACAGCCAGTCCAGCCGCAGGGCGTTGCCGCAGGTGATCCAGTTCTGCGCATCCAGCGGCAGGAATTCAGCCAGCGCCTCTTTCTGGCCGCGATAGGTCACGTCGCATTGGTATTCCGCGATGATCAGCGCCAACCGCGCGATCTCGGCCGAGAAATCCCGCAGCTCGATTCCGCGATAGTTGGTCAGGGGAATGTCGGTGCGGCGCAGCGGCTCGCCCCGGCGCTTGTTAATCTCGTATTCCAGCGCGCGCATTTCCTTGTAGGCGATGACAAGGAAGTTGCCCGAGCCGCAGGCGGGATCGAAGACGCGGATCTTGGCCATGCGGGCGCGCAGATTGGCCAGCTTGCGCGCGTTGTCGCCCGCCGCCTCCAGCTCTGCCCGGAGATCATCGAGGAAGAGCGGGTTCAGCACCTTCAGGATGTTCGGCACGGACGTGTAGTGCATGCCGAGGACCGAGCGTTCCTCCTCATCCGCGACGGCCTGGATCATCGAGCCAAAAATGTCGGGGTTGATCTGCGTCCAGTCGAGGCTGCCGATATGGGATAGGTAGCGCTGCGCGATCTTGGAAAAGCGCGGCACATCGGTGCTGCCCGAGAAGAGGCCACCGTTCACATAGGGAAAGGTGTCGGCCCAGCGGGGCAGCTTGGCCTCGGCCCGTTTGGGGATGGCGGTGTTCATCGCACGGAAGATCTCGCCGATGACTTCGTGCGTGTTCGACCCGTCACGGTTCGCCATCTGGTCGATGGTGGCGGTGAAGAGGTTGTCGCTGACGAAGATGTCGGTGTCTTCGGCGAAAAAGCAGAAGATCAGCCGCGCCATGAAATGGTTCATGTCGTGGCGTTTTTCGGCGCTGCCCCAGTCGTGGTTGTCCTTGATCAGTTCGACATAGAGCCGGTTGAGGCGGCTGGTGGCGCGGATGTCAAACGCACTTTCGCGGATCTGCTTGACGGTGGAGATACCTGCGAGCGGCAGGAAAAAGCCGAAATGGTCGGGGAAATCGGAGTAGCGGCAGGCGATGGTTTCGCCGGTGGTGATGTCCTCGGCATCGAGGTCTATGCCGTCGGTGGCGAGGATGAACTTGGCCTTGGCGCGGGTGGTGGCGGGGCTGTCGCGAAGGGCGGTCAGGGTCGCCGCGATGTCGCCCGGCGCGCAGGTCGCAAGATGGATGTTGTTGGTCTGCAGGACGCCGCCCCAAGGGCCATCAAAGTCGGACTTGTTCGACGCGCCGGTGCGCAAGCGCTTGATGGTTGTTTCCTTGTTGCCGAAGGCCATGAGGAAAGCATAGGGGAACTCGGCCGCGTCAAAGGGCTGCTCGGCGAGTTCGGAAACGGCTTGTTCGATTTCAACGGCGTTCATGCGGCTGTCCAGGGGTTGATCAGGTCGATCTCGCAACCCTCGAAATCAGGCGTGTTGCGCGTGGCGACGGTGGCACCACGGGTGTGGGCAATGGAAGCGATCTGGCAATCGGCCTGGGCGATCGGCCGCCCGGCGGCGCGACGTGCGGCTGCAATGGTGGCGAAGGACTGCGCGGCGTCGCTGTTGAAGGGCAGGATGCGACCGGCGAGATCTTCCCGCAGGATGCGGTCGACGGCGTCTACAAGCGCGGCGCGGCGCTTGCCGTTCCCCATGATCGCGAGGCCGTAGCGCAGCTCTGCCTCCGATATCGAGGTCAGGTAGACGTTGAGCCCGTCCTGCGCCGACAGCCAGTGTTCGACCTTGGGCTCCGGGGCCGGGCGCAAGAGCTCGGAGATGACATTCGTATCGAGGATGATCATGCGTCAGGCCTGGTCGAATGCGGGCGGTTCCCGCATGGCTTCACGCTGCGGAAGGTCAAGATCAACGCCGCCCAGAGGCGCGACCCGCGCACGGATCGCCGCGGCAAGATCGTGGGAGGGCTTCGCTTCGCCGACGACATGGCGCAAGATTTCGCGCGCCTCCTCTTCCATTGAACGGCCATGTTCGGCCGCGCGGATGCGAAGGCGGCGCTTCACGTCATCGTCAAGGTTCCGGATGGTAATGCTTGCCATGATATCCTCCTGAGAGGAGTGTAATCATCGAAATCAATGCAATCAAGCGCAAACGCGCTTATGTTGTAGCAAGACGGGATAGATTATCGTCCGAAAGTACTCAATGCGCACCCTTCCAAACATCCCTCAGCTGGTCACTTCTGATTTTAAGATACCAGGCACCCACACCTGTTCGACCCCACGTCTTCCGTCCTTCCGACCAAGCTGCACCACGACATCGATGCTGGAGGCGGCATAGCGCCTTACCTCCTCAAAACTCATATTGATGCCCACCGACATGACCATGAGGGCAAGGCGATCGAGCGCCTTCTGCGCGGTATCGGCGTGAATTGTGGTGAATGAGCCTGAATGGCCGGTGTTGATCGCGTCGAGGAAGGTCTTGCATTCATCGCCGCGCAACTCACCAAGAATGATCCGGTCAGGACGCATGCGCAAAGAGGTCTCCAGCAACTTGGCCGCGGTGCGCTCACTTGAGGGGACACGGTCAGCCTTGAGCATCGCGCGATTGGGCTGCGGTGGAAAGAGCTCGAATGCGTCCTCGATGGTCACGATACGCTCCGTCTCGGTCACCAGCCCAAGAAGCGCCCGGGCAAAAGTCGTTTTGCCCGTGGACGTCCCGCCGCTGATCATGATGTTCAACCGCTCATCGATGCAGAGTTTCATGGCGGCTCGAATATCCCCCGCTTGGGTCAGCGCGATCACCCGTTCGGCTTTTTCCTGTCGTTCGGCGTCCAGGTCCACCAGTGCACCGTGCAACAGACCGATGTCGCCCAAGGTGAGTTGGTCTTCACTGTAGCGGCGCAAGGTGATCGACGGCCCGCCATCCACTACCGGTGGATAGACGACCTGTGCCCGGATCGGCTTGCCGTTCATCTCGATCTTGCCGGAGACGAGCGGCTTTTTCTCGCTGATCTGTCCGTGGGTGGCGCTGGCAATGGATGTTGCAAGGTCCCGAGCTTGGGAAGGGGAGAAAAACACACCTTCGAGGCCGACCATATGCTCAGCCCCCCGGGTTTCCACCCAGACTTTTCCATCGGGATTGACCGCTATTTCGACCACGCAGGGATCGGCGAGCGGTGCAGCCAGAGGTTTTAGATAAGTCGAAAGAAAACTGGCTTTTTCTGCCGCCGGGTTCATCAATAGAACTCGAGATCACGGTCGACGATCACACTGATCGCAGCACCCGGCTGGACCGAGATAACCGGAGGCAGGGTGGCATATTCGCCGATCACCGCATTGGTGGCCTGCGAAAAACTGCCCGCGACATCCTCGGCAATTTCTGATCCGGTCTCGGAGCTGGCCTCGGATGCGGCGATTGCCGGTCCTGCGCCGATGATCGAGAGCAATGCAGCTGTGCCAAAGCGCAGCCCAAAGCGGGAGTTCACGGAGCCCGTCACGCCCGAGCGGCCCTGATCGTCCGCGCCAAATGCGGCGAGCTGAACCGATTGCCCCTCGGGTGTGACGATGCGTGACCAGCCAACCAGAATGCGGGCCTGGCCCAAAGAAACATTCGAATTGTAGGTCCCGAAGAGGCGGGAGCCTTCGGGAATGAGAACGCGGGACTGATCGAAACTCCAGACCGGGTAGTTCACGATGGCGGTAATCTGTCCGGGCAATGTGGATTCGATGGCGGTTTCCAGTGACGCTTGAATGAGCGTGCCCTGCAGAACCGTATTGGAAGGATTGGCGATAACCTCCGCTGTCGCGACTTGAACGGGCTGGGCACCGTCCAACACGAAGGCGCGCGCCGCTGCATCTCCGACCGCGGGCCCCCTCTCGGGGTCGGATGCCGGACTGCCCGTCTGGCCGCCCGCATCAAAGATCACCCCTTCGGACCGGATTTGTGTGTTGCGCAGCGCCGCCGCCTCGGCACGCCGACGGTCCAGTTCAGCCCGCCGCGCGGCTTCCTCGGCAGCGAGCTGATCCCGCTCGGTTTGCGCGCGTAGAGCATCATTCATACCGTCATCGATCTGCTGTTGCAGGGCGTCGTTCTGGCGCTGCAGTCCGAGCATTTGCTCCATCAACTGCTCCATCCGGCCATCGGCAACACGTGCGCGTGCGGCAACCTCATCGGCGATACGCTTTTGCGCTTCAAGATCGGCTTCTGCCAACCGGGTGTCCATCTCGCTTTGCATCTGGGCGATGAGCGCCGTGTTCTGTTCCTGGACCGAGCGCAGCGCTTCGGCCAGCTCGGCCGAATTGTCGGGGGCAGGGGCCTCGGCCAGTCTTGCCAACTGGGCTTGTAGGGCGACCACGTCGCTCGCAAGCTTGGCGTTCTGTTCCTCGAGGGCTTGGCGCTGCGCCGCGAGTTCATCCTCGATTGGTCCGGGATCGAACCTCGGCTCTGATCTTTGTTCGGTCGGTTCCGCGTCGGTTGTCATGCGGCCGAACCCGTCACCGTCGACCTGATCCTGAAAGTCGTCGGCTTTCGATGTTTCAACGGCAGAAGTGATGCCGCTGCCTTGCACAAGCGGGTAGGCAACGATGGCGGTCCCTGCCAGAAGCAATGCACCCAAACCAAGCCTGAGCCCGAGAGATGCGCGCCGCTTGGGCGCGAAGCTGTATTCCTTTTCCCCTGTTTTCTCGTCGCTCATGATCAGAACTCCCGTCCACGCAGGGCGGCCCCGGCAGCAGCCTCGGTCGTGAACCCACCAGTCTCACGGGTAATGCAGATATGATCGTCGGCCATGCGGATCGTGTAGGCGTCCCGCACGCCGGTGACCCGCACGACCGCACCTTGCGTCTGGCTGTTCTGGGTGATCTCGTAGCCTTGGGCGTTCAAGCCGAAGATCGAGGGCCGCACGCCGGGCCGGAATTCAAAGAAGGTCGAGCGCCCATCATTCCAGACCCGCACCGGGCGGATCGCACCGCTGCCCGCGAACTGATAGCCGGTATCTCGGCCTCCAGCCGCAAGCTGGCGCCCGGCGGGTCGCTCGTCGGGAAAGTTTACGACGACCCGGAAAGACTGTGTCCGCGAGCGTCCCTCTGTCAGATAGAAGGCGACAGCGCGGCGATTGGTAAAGATCGTCAGGTTTGTCGCGGCCCGCGCCTCGAACGGCTTGATCGAGATCGTATTGCGGTTTGACAGGACCTGCACTTCATAGGACGCGGAGTCACCGATCAGGACTTGATTGATCCGTTCGCCGGGACCGAGTTCGATTGACGTGTTTACTCGAAGGTGGGTGTCGATCCGGATCACATCCGTAGGGTTGAAGGTCACGTGGCGAACGCGGGCGTCCTGACCCATGGTGACCGGTGCGCGCTCGGCCAAGGCGGGCGTTCCGAGCAACCCGCCGACCGTTGCGATGGCAATTATAAAGGTTTTCATGAATTATTCTCGTGTCAGTGTTTCGGCATCGACCCGGTAAGCGGTCACCGAGAAGCCAAGGGGATTTTCCCAAACGCGTGTTAGGGAGCGTTCGCGGCGGGGGGCAAACTCAAACCCTACGGTGGCGATGAATGTTTGCGTGACCGGTGTCTGGTTGGGTCGGGTGAGACGTTTGTCGAACCGAATCTGAGCCACTTCGTCTTGCAGGAAGGTGATCGCCCGCACGCGGACATCGACCTGCGCATTCGCGCCATAGCTGCGCGGTGGATAATTCTCCGACCCCGTGGTCCAGAGTTCTATCAGCGAGGCGCGGGCTGGCCCACTGGAGCGCCGCTGGACACTTTCGAGCCGTTCCTGAATGCCGTTTCTAAAATAGCTTTCGCGGTCGCTGATATAGCTGACAAGCAGGGATTCCTTGATTGCTTCCTCATCGGTGATACCGGTTGGCTGAACCTGGTAGATGCGTTCTGCTGCACCCGACGTGCTGTCGACGAGGACCGTAAACACTTCGGTTTCGCGCAGGGGCAACATAACCGTAATGGTCAGGGCCAACAGCACGGATACGGCGCAGGAACAGCCCGCAACGATCCATGCGGCGCGCGCTGCCCGGCGCGGACCCATCACCAAATCGATATCGAAATCACTCATGACTATCCCTTCTTCATCTTTCCAGCGAGCTTGACCGCACCGCCCGCATAGCTCCCGGCACGGGCCGCGCTGGACGATCGATCGGAGACGCCTTGTCCCTGAAGTCCTGCGTTGAAGCCCCGTCGCATGTCATCTCCGCCCCGGATCGCGGCACCGGTATTGCGCCATGCGTTCCCGGGCATCCGCGCGGCATTTGCACCGATCGAGGCGAGGCCGATGTTCGTCGCGGCAAGCCCTTGCGCGAAAGTTGGCACGAGCAACATCAGGCCGGCGCCGATCATCATCACCACGACAAACGAAATCGCGTCCCCGAGTGTTTCGACGCTGTCGAGGCTCCCCGGCGCGACGGCGTTGCCAGTGGCAATGGTAAATCCTGCCATGGCAGCCACGAAAAGCGGCACAAAGGAAAAACCGATGGCGAGTTTGACCCAGGCCTCGAACAGCGGCGCGGATTGTTTGAACAAGGTGCAGGCCACGGCCACAGGTGCGATAGCGATCAATACCGCCAACATGATCTTGGCAGCCGACAGAACGATGATGGTGATCGTCGCCATGGCGGCGGCCACAAGAAACATGACCACGCTGGTCATGGCACCGGCCAGCCAGCCTCCATTCTGGCTGATCGCCTGTCCGACATTAAGGGCTTGGGAGTAGAGATTGTCGATTCCATCATAAAGGTTCCCAACTGTGCCGCCTGACAGTGAGTTCAGTATCCCCGCGCCGAGCTCCGCCGGGGCGTTTGTCAAAGCGTCATAGGGGACAGAGAGGTTCGCGAAGGTCAGGAACACGTTCACCAACGCCAAACGCAGACCAAGGGCGACGATCGTTGCACGCGTAAGTTCAACGCTTTGGATCAGCAAATTAGCACCAACGAGGATCGTTACTAATACGGACGCTGCTCGCACCACGGGGCGCACAGCTGCAACGGTGTTGTCATAGGTATCAGCTGCGACACCTGCCACAGTCGCGTCGACCATGGTCAATACGTCCGCGATGATCGCCATTACGCGCCACAGCTTTCTTCGCGAAAGGTTGCATACCGTTGATCAATGGTATTCCAATCAGCGTTTCGATACCGGCGCATGGTATTGAAATCTGCCGCTGTGAGCGCATGCGCAGGCTTGTCGACCCGTTCTGTTGTGAACGCATCGAGCGACCCGAGATCATAGATGCAGCCGCAGAAGCCATGCGACATTGCAAGCTCTCTCAGGTCGGTGCCGAAGCCCCATCGAACCGCTCCACGGAAAATCTCGTTGCCGAAAAACTCAGTGTCCGGATAGCTGAAGGTGCAGGTTTGCGGCTTCGGGAACATCAAGAGCCCTCTTGCCTGTACCTCGCGCATGAGATCGAGGAGGCGCTCTTCCTCCCCATTTTCGGTGGCAGTGACGACCTCCCCGAGCAACGTATCGTCGGGCAGGTCTTGCAAGTCTTCCGCCCAGGCACTGCCTGCTAGGGCGATGAAAACTGCAAGTGCTTTGAGTGATGTATTCAAGGGTCAGTCCTCGGCGCCGGAAAAATCAAAGAAGGAGCGTGTGCGGGCCTGCTCGGCCGCGAAATCAATGCCGTTCTGACCTTGCGCCAAGCCTTGGGCGGCATTCAGGCGCCACATCTGGCCCAGCATGTAATTCGTCTCCGCGGCCATACGCGTGTTGAGATCGATCGATTCCTTGAGCGTTTCCTGATCGCCAATCGCTTCCACCAGCCCATCGATACGCTCGATGCTCTGGGCGGCTTCCTCGTAGGAAATTTGGGCTTGCCCGATAACCATGGCATTGGCAGCCGCCAGATCGGCTATGGCAGCGCCTTGCGGGTTCCCGGCGTCGTTCAGCTCGGTGAGCTTTTCCGAGGTGAACCCCGCACTGGCCATAGTCTCGCGCATGGCATCTGCGGCGCGGCGCTCACCCATGGTGACGTCGCCATCGAGCAGATTGTCCAGCAGGCTGTCAAAATCCCCGAGTGACAGGTTGTCCATGAAACCCGATAGATCGGTGATCTTCTGGGCACGGGCACGCAGGTCCTCCACATCGTTGTAGAGGGCTGCGATTTCATTCAGGCCGGTAATTGAACCCAGGACGTCATCAAGAAGGCCCTGAATATCAGTGAGGCGTTCGATCTGGGTACGCAATTCCTCGATTTGCTGGAGCTGGTTTTCCGCATCGCGCAGCGCGGCCTGCAGCTGCTCGATATTCTGCGCGAGGTTCGATCCATCGATCACAGGCACACCCTGAGCGAAGGCTGGGGGCGGGTGTGCCGCCATGAGCGTGCTCGCGACAATAATTGCGGCAATGCGGGTGTCAGCCCTCATCGGAATACCTCCAGAAAGTGGATTGCTCTAGGTGATCGGCGGCCTCGGTCAAACCTTGTGCCGCTTCGACTTTCACGTGGGCCGCGCGCAGACGCAGCGTCAGCGCCATGAGCCGGGCTCGTTCAGCAAGCATATAGGTGGAGCGGTCCAGCGCCTCTTTTGCGTTACGGGGCGGATCTTCACGCAAAAGCGCCGCGATCCTCGTCATGGCCTGATCGATCTGGGTGCCCATGTAGGTGCCATAGCCGACCGAGGCATCCGCCCAGTTGCCCCAGGCGGCCGAGGCGCCATCGAAGCCCGCCAGTGACCCCGTCATATCGACGCCGGTGATGGTGCCAAGATAGTCGTTGTAATAGCCGTTGATGCGCCGGACGTAGGTCTGGGTTTCCTCGAAAGGAGGCACACCACCATATTCGAGAACACGGCCGGGGCCTGCATTATAGGCCGCCAGAGCGTGATCGATCCGACCGAAGCGGTTCAGTTGCGTGAGAATGTAGCGTGCGCCACCGTCCAGGTTTTCCCAAGGATCATACGGGTTCACACCGAGATCCGATGCTGTGCCCGGCATCAGCTGGCAAAAACCGCGCGCACCCACGTGGGAGACGGCTGCATTGTTGAAACGACTTTCCTGCTTGATCAGTGACTGAAACAGGATACGCCATGTCAGCGGCGTCAGACCGGCGGCCGCAACACCGGGATGACCCTCATAGCGCCGCGCCACCGTGATGATCATGCGCTCCACGTCGCTTGGCTCACCGAAGAGGCGATCGGCGTCAGGATGATCTTCCTGGGCTGGGTAAGTCTCTGCAGCGCTCGCCCAGCCAGGCCCACCAGCCTCGAACCCACTCAGGTCGGTGACACCGGTGGTCTCCGCCAGGAAACGCTCATAGGCTTCAAGCTGCTCTTGATAGATATCCGCTTGTTCCTGGCGGGCGTCGCGCTTCTGGCCCTGCCGCAAGGCGTCGCGTGCGAGCTCTTCGACGCGAGACACAGCGCGGGCAAGGTTGGAGCCATCGATCACTGGCACGCCCTGCGCGGAGGCAAGCGAGCCAAGACCCAGGGCCAACGGAATCGCCATTCTAGAAGCTCTGGAAATCACAATGCGCATTCCGTGAAACAAGGTCGGGAGCAGGGGCCGAGAACGCCATAACGGGCCGCTCAAAACAGGGCGATCGCACGCCTGTTGATGCACCTTCGCAAGCGCTCAGGACCGTCATGGCGACCAACAGAAAAAATCGTGCTTTCACATCATGTCCTTCCAGAATTCTTCTTTCTTGCGCCAATCAGCAGGCGCCTTTTCCTCGCCGGTCTTGCCGCCACCAAGAACAGTAACCAGACCGCCCAAGCCTGCGAGATCGGTATTGACGAACACGCTGTCGGTGCCGGAACGGATCAATGCCAGCCGCAATCCGGCTGTCGGGCTGGAAAGAAAATCCGCCTCGCGCGCGTTCAGGCGCAGGATGCTGTAATCCTCTGGATTTGCCCGTGGATTGGGAAACAGGATCTGGGTTGCCACACTTTCCGCGATGATCTGGCCGACCGAACTTTGGTCCAGATGACCCGGTGTCTGGGTCAACATCATCACCACGCAGTTGCGCTTGCGCATGGTAACCAGCCAGTCATGGAGACGCTTGACGAAGATATCGTCAGCCAACATCTTCCACGCCTCGTCGATCACAATGATTGTTGGTCTGCGATCCTCGATCACGCGCTCGATACGGCGGAAGAGATAGGCGAGGAGGGCGGAGCGTTCTGCGTCCTGGTCCAGAAGTTCAGTCATGTCGAGACCAAGGACATCCTCGCCAATGGCTATCGCCTGGGCACTAGGCCTTGAGAAAAGCCAACCGTACCGGCCGACTTCTGTCCATTCCCGCACGCGGGACACCAGGTCGCCATCATCATCAGTGGAGGCCACGAGACTTGCCAAACCGTCGAAGGTTCTGAGGCCCGGCTCCGCAGCGGCAATCTGACGAACCGCCTCGTTCAGTGCTGCGGTCTGGACCGTCTCAAATGGACGGTGACGGGCCAGAATGTCGCCGAGCCAATCTGTCAGCCAGGCGGCCCCCCGCGCATCGGTCTCCGTGGTCATCGGGTTAAAGCCGGTGGGCTGGCCCACCTTGATTTCGCTGTAGCTGCCACCCAAAGCGCGGATCGCCATCTCCAACCCCTGATCCTTGTCGAAAACGATGACCCGCGCACCCACTCTGCGGGCCTGCGCCATGAGAAAAGCCGTGCCGAGTGTCTTGCCGGATCCGGTGCGGCCCAGAACAAGCGTGTGCCCGACGCTTGGCTCATCGGTCCTGCGCCCCGCTTCGTGAAAGTTGAACCGGTAGAGGCTGGAGGTCACGGTCGGGAAGGCTGTGATCGTCTTGCCCCATGGGCTGGCCTCGGGTCCGCGCCCCGGCCTTGTCTTGTGAAACGCTGCAAGTTCCGCGAAATTGTGCGACGAAACGATCCCGTCACGGATCCGGTAGGCCCAGTTTCCCGGCGCTTGCGCGAAATAAAGCGCCTTTGCGGCCCAGGATTCCCTTACCAGAACGGCACCGGTCTCTTGCCCCGCCCGCCAGATCTCGGAAGCTGCCTGTTCCAGTTCCTCGGCGCTGTCACAGAAGACCTGCACGGATGCATGGTGTGTCCCAAAGGTCGACCGGCCGGATGCCACGGCGTCGGCGGCTTCGATCAATTGCTCTGTCAGGCTGACACCAGCATCCTCGGAGGCACCCCGCTGGCGAAAGGTGCGTTGAATGCGCTCAACCATCTCATTGGCGCGCCGCGGCGTGAAAGAGTTGGTGATCGTAATGTCATAGGGCAGTTCCAACGCGTCAAGCATGGTTGGCCAGGTGCGACTGGGATAGGATTTTATCCCGAAAATCGCGCCGTATCGTGCGCTGTCGCCGCTTTCCAGCCGCATGGTTTTGCCTTGAAAGCTGACGTCGAAATTGCTCATCGTGTCAGCCAACAGTTGCCCGGGGGCCGCGATGATCTTGCCGTAGCTCTGTCCGTGTACCGCGGCCAACACTGCAAGCCAGTCCCCGCTCGAGACTGTCAGGCGCGCTGCGCCTGCGTCGGAATACATCGCCATGAGCAGCGTCATGGCCTCTTCCAGGGCAACAATTCGCGTATCGATGTCTTTCTGGAAATCGCGGCCCCCGCCTAGGGCACCCAGAACCTTCGAGAATGCCTGCGGCATCGACGGACGCATCAATACTGTCAGCATCAAGGTGCGGGCTTTCAGGTCACGTGCGCGCAGGCTTCTCTGCCACGCCGCGTCTACCGCATTTGCAAAAGGCATACCGTCAGGCGCAGCAAGGTCCGCGACATCCGGGCGTGATACCTTGTTGATGTGGAAACCGAAACGCTCGCCCAACTGACTGACGATCCGGGCAAAGCCTTCACTGATCTCATCGATCCGGGTGTCATCGCTGGTGAAGCTGTCGATCCCGCCAAGCGTGACCGACGCCATCAGATCACCCTGCCGCGTCAGGATGACATTGTCTCGCACCGCAGCAATGTAAGGTAAGTGCCGCCCAAGACGCTCGGCTTTCAAGACCTTGTCCCCAAGTGCATCCCGAACAGCGTTGCTTGCAATCAACCCCCGAAACTCACGCGACATAGAGATCGCCCCCATCGCGGGATCGCACACTCGTTCGCGGTGTGCGCGACATCACCACGTTCAAAATCTGGAACAGATGTGGATTGCGGTCTGCGACCACCCAAAGCGGTGGGTAGCCCGCGAGGAACACCAGCAGGAACCGCATGTCGTCAACCAGAATGAAAGGGATCACGGATGCGAAGACCAGCGCCACAAAATATCCGATCGGGAGACCGAATATCCGTGGCGGCTTGGTCAGCCCCAGAAAGAGTGGTGTGTCGCGCATGGAGGTCTCTGCGGCCTGTCAGATCAAGGAGCCGCAAAGCCATCGATGATGGTCTCGGCCGAAAAGATCAGCACCACGCCGACAAACACGGCGACGAAGATCGGCCAGTTGAGACGCCCGAAAAACATCATGACACCCGATCCCACGAGAGCGAGCACGCCGAGGCCACGACCGATCGGACCCGTCACCGCGTCGATGATGTTGTCGATCATGTCAGAGACCGGGCTGAGGTCCTGTGCAAGCGCCGGGGCTGCGGCCACTATCAGCAACGCGGCCAATGCCGCCCGGGTATAGTCGATGCGTTTCATATCTGGTCTCCGATGGATTGGGCATAGACGGCCATGACCTTGCGGACATGGCCTTGGGTTTCGCGGTAGGGGGGAATCCCGCCATGGCGCGCCACGGCTTCGGGGCCGGCATTATAGGCTGCAAGCGCAAGCTGCGGCGTGCCGAAACGATCAAGTTGTGTCAGCAAGTAGCGGGCGGATCCATGCAGGTTTTGCTCAGGATCATGCGGATCGACGCCAAGCACGCGCGCAGTGTCCGGCATCAACTGCCCAAGCCCGATTGCGCCGACATGCGACCGCGCGCCTGGATCAAATGCGCTTTCAATAGCGATGTTGGCGCGAAAGAATGCGAGCCAATCGCGAGAGGACATCCCGGCCCTGCGCAGGGCCGGGTGGTCCACGTAAACCGACCCCACATCAAGGATCATAGTCTCGATCGCAGGGCGGCCCGATGGGACCCGAGGCGGAGACAGGCGTGGTGAATCAAGAGGGACGACCTCAGAGCGTGCGACACCGTCGCTTTGCTCGGGTTGGGGTCTTGCAAAGTCGAGAACGCTACTGGTCAGTCGACCAACACGGTCTGGAGCATCGAGATCGATAACGGATTGTGCATAAGTGGAAGGGCCTGAAAGCCCCCAGAGAACGAGGCTAGCCGCTGGTAGGATACCTTGTCGTCTCAAACTCCCACGTGCCTCTCTCACCTTCTCGGAGAGGGCAGCTGAATACCTTTGCGTCGAGCTCCAGGCAGAAGCTCATGAGCCCTGCTGCGGTCTTGAAGACGCGTGGTTTAAGATCCCGGTTGGTCACATAGACCGACCGGTGCACACCGCCTTGACCGTCATTGGAGCAGACGAAAACCGTCCAGCCACCCCTATGCGTGTTGCCGCCCTTTTCCGGGGCTTCAACGCATTCCACCTCGATCCATGCCCCACCCTCGATCGCCTCTTGCATGTGCGATGTTAGGATCACGGGGTATTTTGTTCCTGCCATTTTGCCTCCGAAGGAAAGAAGTTCCTACGGAAGTAACCTGCTTTTGCACCGCTTCAAACAGTGCATGTCACAAGATATGCGGCGACGTAGCGGAAAACCCTTTATATGGTCAATAGATATCTTTTGATTGATTAAGATATTTTTTCGGTGATAGGTCCGACACACGATTCGCCCCCAGATTGTCGGGAGACCACCAGATGTCGCGGTTGCTGGCATGTAGCACATTCATCGCCCTAGCGATCCCAGCAAATGCCGAGACGCTGGCGATGGACTGCGTGTTGCCGTTGCGGCCGGAGCTGGCGGCCTCGCCTGCGCTCCTGAACGAGTACGGCGACGACATCAGAGCCGAGTTCAACACCTACTTCGATGAGGCACAAACCTATCTGAATTGCCTCGCCGCAGCATCAGCTTCCGCGCAGGCCGAAGTCCGTCTTGTGCTTGACGCTTACCAGGAGATGTTCCAATGAAACGACGCGCAAAATATGTCAGCAATTATGACACAATTAACATAAGTCTGATTATACGCCAACGGGTTAGCGGCGGCGCTCTGTCATGAGGCGGCTTCTGTCAACTGCCGCGATCATCGCGATCGGGCTTACACCGCTTGCTGCCAAACCTGCCGCCGCACAAGGCTACCAGATCGATTGTGCGATCCTCCTGTGCCTCGCAGGCGGTTGGCCTGCGTCGGTTCCCTGCGCCCGTGCTCGCGCGGAGTTTATCCGCCGGATCACGCCCTGGCCAGTCGAACCACCGCTGCAGATCTGGCGTTGTCCAATGCGTGCTGAGTTCGAAGCGCCGAACCCGGTTGAGCGCCTCTACAGGTTGGCGGGGTTCAATCCGGGTCCAGCAGTCTCCCTGCCCCGAGAGCGAGAAACGCTCCAGCTCGCCCAAGCTGTCGGGCGTGCCGCCTATATCGATGTGACGGACCCTGCTTTTGATTTCATCCGCTCCATAGATGTCTTTCAGGTTACGGCACGTCAGAGGGAGGGCCGTGACGATTGCAACAGATATGCTTCTGTGCGGCGTGGCACGTATGATCAGGACGGCCAATTCCGGTGGCAAAACAGCTCGATAAGTGCCCTTCCTCCAGCCTTCCGAGGGGCCGAGCGATACGGCCAGAACTGCCCCGATATCTGGGTCCGTGCTGTGTTCGTCGATTGGGAGGATTTTGAGGGCACCTATGGCTTCGAACAAGTCAACTACTGATCTCAAACAGTCACAGGCAAACGATAAAAAAGAAGAAACCCCCGCAAGGCGGCAACCAAGCGAGGGGCTCAAAGAACAACGGAATTGGCGTTCCGCCAGATCAAATCAAACTGTGATCTCGTTCTAGCAGTCCCGACAGTCAAGGCAATGAAAAAACGTGTCGCTCGCTGGGACACGGATGCCCTGTTGCAGCCTTGTCCCAATTCACAAGGACTAGACATTGAACGTGATCCAAACCCATCTCACCCTGCCGGAAGGCTGGACCAAAGGTGCTGTCATAGCGCTAATTTCAGAGGTTGCCCCGCATATAGGCCTGCGCCCGGCGCGCCTCGCAGTTCTGAACTACATCATCGGGCGGACCCGCGCATCCGACTGGACCTCTCCCCATCGTGAACCGGTGTTTTTTGGCACGCAAGATCTCGCAGCGGTCGAACTTGGCAAGACGTCGCGCCAGTTGCGAACGGATGAGGCCGCGCTGGCCAAGCTTGGGCTGATCGTGAAACGTGTCGCGGCGAATGGGGCCCGCTATGGTCGCGCTGGCCTAGGCTTGATACTGACTCCGCTGATCGCGCGACTGGAAGAGTTCATAGCCCTTCGCGATCGGCTCCGTGCGGAACGGAGGCATTTGCGCGCTTTGAAGGATCTTCGGTCCCTTCGTTTGCGTCACATGAAACGGTGCATCGCCGCCCTGCCCTCCTCGGCTATCAAAGATCCTGAGATCGTCAAGATTCTCGCCAGTTTCGATAAATGGCCACGCAGCGATGCTTTAAGCCGTCTCGGTCTGGAGCGGCTCAACGCCCATTTGAAGGCCAGTTCCGATCTGTGCAACAGCCTTGATGACTGGCTTGAAAAACGTGGGCTTTCTTCCGACCAGCCAGCGGAAAACTTCCGGCCCTTTACACAAAACACCAGAGAAGAAACTCAAACTGTAAAGACGCCGCCCGCTGTGGATAACTATGGAAGACACGCGGAAATCGCACAGAGTGAATCGCCATCATCAATTCCCTGCCCCGCGCCACCCGCTCTGACGCCAGAGAATCTATATCGCATTGCCGGCGACGGCTTACGCATGATGCTTGACGCGAGCCGAGATCAGAACCGACCTCTCAAAGAGCGCGACATCATCGAGGCGGCGTGGGCGTTGCTGCCGATGCTCGATATCCATGCTTCAGTTTGGCACGAGGGCCAGAGCACCTTGGGCGACCACGGGTTGGCTTTCTGCCTACTATTGGTTGATGCGCAGCGAGATCATCCGATTTATCCAGTGCGCAATCCTGGCGGTTTGATGCGCGAACTGATCCGTCGAGCCAAGGCAGGAAGGCTGGACTTTAATGCAAGCGTTGCGGCTCTGCAAAAACGGCGCAATAGGGTGAGGTAGAGTTTCCAACCCGCAACTGAAATTGCCCAAAAACGCGCTGAAAATCGGGTAATGAAGTTTATGTAAAATTTTCTGAGCGAATCCATGGGATGGCAATCAACCGGTGTTTCCGATGCCTGTGAGACCTTTAGCAACGTCGGGGTAGATTCCGGCTGAGTGCAGTACGTCCGTCGTCAGAGTTTTCGGATTGCTCAGTCACATCGATTTGCCTGATCGCATCTATCCGAGGCATTCCTTGCCCCATCAGAACTTCAACTTGCCGCAACTTCACGACAATCTCTTCGGGCTTGGGTCTCTTGATCGCCATCTATGGTCCTCCGGTTTCCTAATCATAGGGGCGGATCACTTCTTTGGGGGAGGCTCAAATGTTTCTAGATTCCCAACCAATCTTGTCTCAACTGCGAAATTCGGCGACGATTTCTGCCAGTGCGGACACCGCAATTGATGACGCGTTCCGAAGAGATGGTACAAGACCGATTGGTCCGCGTAGGCGATCTATGGAAGACTCGGGAACTTTCATCTGCCGCAAGGTTTCCTTGCGTATTTCATGGGTTCGACGACTCCCAAGGCTACCAATGAAGCGGGCGGGCGTGTGCAATGCGGCCCTCAGCAACGCGGGCTCCCAGTCGTGATCGTGGAACAGTGTCAGGAAAGCCGAATGGGCATCCAACACATCCAACGGCACGCTGGAATTGGGCGATGTCAAATGAACGGGTTCAGCATTCAAAACGGGTCGGACCGCATCAAGGTCGTGGAGCTCAGGTGAGAGGGCGTAGACTTCATAACCCGTCGCCTTGGCTATCTGCGCCATGGACCGAAAAATGGCGCCTCGCCCCGCAAGCACGAGCCGGTGGCGTGGCGTGTATTCAAACTCGTAGCAAAGCGCGGGCATCTCACCGGCGGGACAACTAAACTTCAATGATGACGTCTGACGGGCATTGAGGTCAGCCTCAGCACTCAGGATCGCCGCTTTGGCGGGGGCTGGATCAATCAATATCGTCAGTGCACCGCCACAGGGCAGCTTAAGGTCTACATAGCGAGAGCCATCACCATAGCGGATCAGTTTCTTTTTCCGCGATGCTAACGCATCCAAAGCGTGATGCTGAATATCGCGGTCAATGCAACCGTTCGACAGGTAGCCAGTCATCGCGCCGCTCTGCTCAACAATCGCGATCGAACCGACCTCTCTAGCCGCTCCACCTTCGATTGCGAGTGAGGTGATCAGCGCAAAGGGGCGGTTTGCCTTCGCAAGCTCCGCGGCCTTTGCGATGATATCAAATGCATGCTCTGCGTATGTCAGATCGTCAGGCTGAGACATCTTCGTCTACTTCGTCTACGACCTTTGCAAAAGATTTGAAGAACTTTGCGGCCAGTTTTTTGGCCGTGCTTTGGATCAGGCGGCTACCAAGCTGCGCCAGTTTCCCACCAATATCGGCCTTCGCCTCGTAGCGCAGCGTGGTTGTGCCATCGTCGTTTGCGGTAAGCGTGACATCTGCCCCCCCCTTGGCGTGACCCGCAGCGCCACCGTTGCCCTGACCGGTCAGAGAAAATGCATCCGGCGCCCCGGCCGTATCCAGTTGCACATTGCCGCTGAATTTGGCCTTCACCGGTCCGACCTTCAGCACAACTTTGGCTTCCAGTTCCGTATCGGAATGCTTGATCAACTCTTCGCAACCCGGAATGCATTGTTGTAGAATTTCAGGGTCATTCAGTGCGGCATAAACCTGATCTTTTGGCGCGTTAATGATGATTTCGTCTGAGAGTTCCATGGATGTGTCCTTTCTTAACAACAGGGAAACCTGATGTTTTCAGCTTGCTCGGGTGTCATGGTCAGCTTGCGCCGCAGGCGGGCAATGGCGGTTATCAGCTTTTTCATAAGATGACCTCGTTTGTTGAACGGATAAGCGCGTCATAAGCCGCTGGCGTATCCACATCGGCATAGAGCCCGACGTTTGGCAGCGGGTGGAACTGCACGTGCTCTGGATGTGCGCGGGTGAACTTTTTGCAGCCCGGCGCGCGCGGATCGGCAAGCAGCTTTGCGCGCAAGCCATAAGGGATCACAATCGGGTTGCCGCGACGGTCTGCCTCGCCCGGGATCGAGATCCTTGTGGGATCACCGCGGTCATGTGCAGCCAGCAACGCAACAATGTCCGCAGAGGTTATTTGTGGCTGGTCACCCAAACCCATCAGCATGCGATCACAGGGCGGCACAGCCTGCAAACCAACGGCAACCGATGTGGCCTGCCCGGTGGCATAATCGGCGTTGTAAAAGAGCGTAACTGGCGCGCCTTCCAAGGCGCCGGAAACCCTGTCAGCTTCATGGCCCGTGACAACGCAAACCGGCTGCCCAGTTGCCGCATGATAGGTTGCAACCATGTGCCGGATCATCGGGATGCCCTGAATGGGCAACAGCAACTTGTTGCGCGCGCCCATCCGCCGCGACAGCCCTGCAGCCAATATGATTGCCACGGTCTCAGGCATTGGCATGGGTATCCATCACAGCTGAACGGCGCACCTGCACAAGCTCTGCCAAAATCGACAGCGCGATTTCCTCGGGCGTCACAGCTCCCAGATCAATGCCTGCGGGCGCGCTGACCTTTTCAATCGCCGTGGCCGCGATGTCTTTTGCCAAGAGCTTTTCGGATAAAGCCGCGAACTTGCGCGCACTGCCGACAAAAGCCACATAAGTTGCGCGACAAGAAAGGGCGGATGTCAACGCATCCAGGTCGCCCTGCCCCTGTGTCGCCACAACGATAAAACGCGCCTGATGCCGGTTGTCATCGCTGGGCATTGGGGTGGCGACTTGCCAATGGAACAGCGGCGCCAGCGCCGACAAAGCTTGCGCGACCGGTGAGGCCCCCATGACAATCAGCTGCGGCATGGGAAGGCAGGGTTCGATAAAGATATCGACGGTGCCTTTGGACGGGCAGCCATTGCGGGCAAAGCGGATGCCGTCAACCGCATCTCCCGGCATGACGTCTTTCGCGGCCAACAGCTCTTCGGGCGCGACAGAAATCAGCTGCGGCACCCCGCTTTTCAAGGCCAGCACCGCCGCCTTCTTGACGGCGCTGCGCGTGCAGCCACCGCCCAGCCAACCGTGCAACATGGTCCCATCTGCGCTCAGCAATGCCTTCGCCCCCGGCTTGGCCGCTGTCGCACCCGCCGTGCGCACGATGGTCGCAAAGGCAAAGGGTTCTTGCTTGGCGCGCAAGGCCTGTGCCGCGGCGGCCAGATCGGCTGAGAGCACTTCTGCCGGGGTCATAGCGCGCTCAATTCGCGTTCGAGGGCTGCCAGATCATCCAATGTGTTCGCGGCCTTGAACATGTCCAGATGCGGCAAGGCCACGGCCATGCCCTCGGCGACGGGCGCATAGTCAGCCCAGCCTTTCAGCGGGTTCAGCCAGATGATCTTGCAGCCGCGCTTTTTCAGTTTTGCAAGGGCTGCGTCCAATATCGCGGGCGGTGCGGTGTCATAGCCATCCGACAGAATCAACACAACGCTGCGCCCATTAACAAATCGCCGTGCATAGGTCTCTGCGAACCGGGCAAGCGACGGCCCGATCTTGGACCCGCCCCCAAACCCATCCGCCATCAGCGACATCCGCCCAATTGCGCGCATCGCGTCCTTGTCGCGCAGGGCCTCAGTGATCCGGATCAGACGGGTGTGAAACAGATAGGCATCTGCGGCCGTATCGGCACGCAGCAACCCCGCCAGAAAAGCCAGGAAAACCTGGGCATAGACAGACATAGAGCCGGACACGTCACACAACGCCACGATTTTGCGGATCCGGTCAGGGCGTTTCTTGCGCATCAGGCGCAGGGGTTCGCCCCCGGTGGCAAGGCTCGCGCGGATGATCTTGCGAAAATGCAGACGGTCGCCTTTGCGCGCAGCGATGCGGCGGCGTGAACGGGTGTCGCGCAGGGCGGCACCAAGACGGCGGGCCACATCTTCGGCCGCGGCAATCTCATCAGGCCGCACAAGATCACGCAGGTCCTTGCGGGATAGGTTGCGCAGATCTGTGGCGATCAGCTTGCCGGTGCCGTCGCTCTGGGCGTCGCCGCCCATGTCATCAGGCGCGGTCGCCGCACCGCTGGAACCCGCCTCACCGCCTTTGGCATCCCGTGACGTATGGAAATCATCGCTGCGGGCATGCGATTTCGTCGCGATCACCTTTTGCCGCACCCGGCCAGCGTCCATCCAATAGCTGTCGAAAAGCGCGTCGAATTGTTCGGCCTCTTGCTTGCACCCGGTACAGACCGCCCGCAGGGCGCGGCGGCTTTCTTCGGGCGAGATTGCAGCGACCGCAGCCAAAGCCGCCATCGCGGTTTCCACCTCTGCCACGCCAAGCCGCAGACCGTTGTCGCGCAGATGGGCAACAAAGCCACCGACACGCGCCGCAGGCCCGAGGTCGCGTCCGGCAAAGCGGGTCACACGGGTCATGCCGCACGCCCCGCGATGCGCCCGGCCACCTCTGGGGTGATCTGCGCCTGATCGGTTTGGGTTTTCAGCAATATCGTCAGTGTTGCCTGCAACATGGCCGGATCATCTGTCAGATCTGCGATACCAAGCCCCATCAGGGCCGCGGCAAAGTCGAGCATTTCCGCGACGCCGGGCGTTTTTTCCAGCTCTTCCTCGCGCAGCTTTTGCACAAAACCGACGATCTGCGCGGCCAGTCCCGCCTCAACATGCGGGCAGCGGGCCCTGAGGATCGCAAGCTCGGTCTGGCGATCGGGATAGTCCACATAGGTATACAGACACCGGCGGCGCAGCGCGTCCGACAGATCGCGTGTGCCATTGGATGTCAGGATCACGATGGGGCGCGACTTGGCGGTAATCGTGCCAAGCTCGGGGATAGAGATTTGATAATCTGACAGGATTTCCAGCAGATAGGCTTCGAATTCTTCGTCGGCACGGTCGATTTCGTCAATCAGCAGCACAGGCGGCCTCTCTTGTGAAATGGCCGCCAACAGCGGGCGCTCCAGCAAAAACTCCCGTGAAAAGATACGGTCTTCCACAGATTTACCTGTCTCGCCCACCTCAGCCGAGGCGCGGATTGACAGCAGTTGCCGCTGATAGTTCCATTCGTAAATGGCCTGCGATGCATCCAACCCTTCGTAGCATTGCAGCCGGATCAAATTTGTATCACGGGTCGCAGCCAGGGTACGCGCGACTTCTGTTTTACCGACGCCAGCGGCCCCTTCCAACAGCAAGGGGCGGCCCAGTGTCAGCGCCAGATGCAGCGCGACCGCAAGGTCATCAGAGGCAACATAGCCCTTGCCCGCAAGGGCGGTCTGTAAATCTGTCCAAATCATGCGCGTCAGCGCAGGGCAGCATTCGATACCGCCCTGCATCCTTTCTTAACCGTGAAGGCCCAGATCATTGGCGGTTTTCCAGATGCGCCAGTGATCGTGCGGCATATTTGTGTGCGTGTTGCCAAAAGGCCGGAACGCATCCTGCACCGCATTAGAGAAACACGGCACGCCGCCAACATGCGGGCTTTCGCCAACACCCTTTGCACCGATTGGATGGTGCGGTGACGGGGTCACGGTGAAATCCGTCTCATAGTTGGGCACCTCCCATGCCGTTGGCAGGAAAAAGTCCATCAGCGTCCCGGTCTTGCAGTTGCCCATGTCGTCATAGGCAATCTCTTGGCCCAATGCGACGGCAAGCGCTTCTGTCAGACCACCATGCACCTGACCCTCGATGATCATCGGGTTGATCCGCGTGCCGCAATCGTCCAGCGCATAAAAGCGGCGGATGTCAGTAACGCCGGTGTCAACGTCGATGTCCATCACGCAGACGTAGGCCCCAAACGGATAGGTCATGTTGGGCGGGTCATAATAGCTGACCGCCTCCAAACCCGGCTCAATCCCCGGAATGGCCTGATTATAGGCGGCAAAGGCAATTTCCTTCATCGTCTTGAACTTCTCAGGCGCACCTTTGACGACGAAACGATCTACGTCGAATTCCACGTCGTTGTCGTGCACTTCCAGCAAATATGCCGCGATCATCTGCGCTTTGGCGCGGATTTTCCGCCCCGCCATCGCGGTGGCAGCACCAGCAACCGGTGTCGACCGAGAGCCATAGGTGCCAAGACCATAAGGGGCGGTATCAGTGTCGCCTTCCTCAATTGTGATGCTGTCAGCAGGCAAACCAATCTCGGAGGCGAGGATCTGCGCAAAGGTTGTCGCATGGCCTTGCCCCTGCGAAATTGTGCCCAACCGTGCAATCGCAGACCCCGTTGGGTGAATACGGATTTCGCAACTATCGAACATGCCAAGCCCTAGGATATCGCAGTTCTTGACAGGTCCAGCGCCGACGATTTCGGTAAAGAACGACAGCCCGATCCCCATCAACTTGCGTGTTTTGCCAGCCTTGAAATCCGCGACCCTTTGGGCCTGTTCTGCCCGCAGCCCGTCATAGTCGACAGCCTTCAGCGCCTTGTCCCAAGCCGTGTGATAATCGCCAGAGTCGTATTCCCAGCCCAAGGCCGCCGTATAAGGGAACTGCTCTTTCTTGATAAAGTTGATCCGGCGCAATTCGGCTGCGTCCATGTTCAACTTGATCGCAAGCACTTCGATCATCCGCTCGATAAAGTACACAGCCTCGGTCACGCGGAACGAACAGCGGTAGGACACACCACCGGGGGCCTTGTTGGTATAGACACCCTCGACCTCCAGATAGGCGGTCGGGATGTCATAGGACCCGGTGCAGATGTTCATGAAACCAGCCGGAAACTTCGTCGGATCGGCACAGGCGTCAAATCCGCCATGATCAGCGGTCACATGGCAATGCAAGGCTGTGATTTTGCCTTCCGGGGTCGCCGCAATCTTGCCGGTCATATGATAATCACGCGCAAAGGCAGTGGTCATCAGATTGTCCATGCGGTCCTCGATCCACTTTACGGGCTTGCCCGTCACGATGGAGGCGACAACAGAACAAACATAGCCGGGATAGGCGCCAACCTTATTGCCAAACCCGCCGCCGATATCCGGAGAGATCACGCGGATATTGTGTTCTTCCAAACCAGAGATCAGCGATACAATCGTCCGGATCGCGTGCGGGGCCTGGAATGTACCCCATAGGGTCAGTTTGCCGTTCACCTTGTCCATCGAGGCAACACAGCCGCATGTCTCCAACGGGCACGGGTGCGTGCGGTGGTAATACATGCTTTCTTCGGCGACGACCTCGGCGTTCGCGATCACTTCTTCTGTCGGCTCTTTGTCGCCTGCCTCCCATGTAAAGATATGGTTGGGGTGCTTGCGCGGCCCATGTGCCCCATCCGGGATCGATCCGTCTTCGGCAACCAGATCTTCGCGCAGCACAACATCGGATTTCAGCGCTTCAAAGGGGTTTACCAGCACAGGCAGTTCTTCGTATTCGACCTCCACCAATTCAATACCATCGGCCGCTGCATAGCGATCTTCTGCCACGACAAAAGCGACTTCCTGGCCCTGGAACAACACTTTGCCGTCCGCAAGAACCATCTGTTTGTCGCCCGCAAGCGTTGGCATCCAGTGCAGTCCCAGCGGCGCCAGATCCTTGGCGGTCAACACAGCCAATACGCCGGGAACCTCAAGAGCTGCGGAGGCGTCGATGTTTTTGATCCGTGCGTGGGCATAGGGTGAGCGGACGAAGTCACCAAACAGCATGCCGTCGAGTTTCACATCATCAACGTAGTTACCTTTGCCTTGTGTAAAGCGGGCATCTTCCACCCGCTTGCGTGAACAGCCCATACCCTTGAGGTTATCGACCCGTTCTTCGCGTGTGACTTCGTCTTTCATTCTGCGGCCTCCTTGGCTGCATTCATCTCGGCCGCCGCTGCCTGAATGGATTTCACAATGTTCTGGTACCCGGTACAGCGGCAGATATTGCCAGCCATGCCAAAGCGGATTTCCGCCTCGGTCGGCTGCGGGTTTTCCTCCAGCAACTTGGCCGCGCGGGTAATCATGCCGGGCGTACAATAGCCGCACTGCAACCCGTGATGTTCCTTGAACGCCTTTTGCAAGGGATGCAGATCATCCGGGCCGCCGATGCCTTCGATTGTGGTAATCTCAGACCCTGCGGCCTGAACGGCAAACATCGTGCAGGCTTTGACCGACTTGCCGTCAATCGTGACCGTACAGGCGCCACAATGGGATGTTTCGCAACCGATATGGGGACCGGTGATATTCAGCCGCTCGCGCAGCGTGTAGATAAGTAGCTCGCGCGGCTCGGCAAGGAATTCCTCTTGCTTGCTGTTCACGGACAGTTTGATGTGCTTTTTATTCGACATGATCTTGTCTCCCTTATGCCCGCGCCCAAGCGCGTTCGATCGCGCGGCGCAGGATCACGCCCGCCACATGGTTTTTGAACGCCACAGGCCCGCGATTGTCCTCTGACGGGTCAATATCGCCCAGCATCGCGGCCACCGCGGCCTTGATCGCAGCATCGTCCACGGACGTGCCCAACAAAGCTGCACCTGCTGCCGCGGAATAGATCGGCGTATCGCTCAGGTTCGTCATCGCAATCGATACAGACGCGCAGTTGCCGCCCGCTCTGGTGATCTGCACCGCAGCGGCAGCGGTCGCATAATCACCGATCTTCCGCTTTTGCTTTTCGTAGGCATAGCCACCTCTGGGCAGCGGCATTGTGACGGCGATCAGCACCTCGTCATCTTCGCGGGCGGTCATATAGGCCGCCTCGTAAAATTCACGGGCCGGGACTTCACGTTCGCCATCCGCACCAACCAGCGTGAATGTCGCGTCCAGACACTGCATCAGACCGGGCATATCATTGCCGGGATCGCCATTTGCGACGTTGCCGCCAACGGTGCCCATATAACGGACCTGCGGATCTGCGATCTGCAACGCAGCCTCGCGCAAAATCGGCGCGGCCGCCGTCAACGCAGCATTGTTGATGATGTCATGTTGCGTGACCAAGGCGCCAATGCGGATGCTGTCAGGCCCGACCGTAACGTCAGACAGTCCGCCGACGTCTTGCAGGTCGATCAGATGGGTCACATCGGCCATACGCAATTTCATCATCGGAATCAGGCTGTGCCCCCCCGCCATGACGCGCGCGTCGTCGCCATGTTCCCCAAGAATGGCGAGCACCCCGGCCATGTCCTTTGGTCGATAATATTCAAATGCCGCTGGAATCATCGACTTTCTCCTCCCTAAAGCGAATGTTCTTGCTATGGAGGATGACTGCATGCGGCTGCATTCAGAGGCACGGTCAAATCAATGAAATGCGGGTCTATTGCACGAAATGCACCGGCTCATGCACGAACTGCGCCGGCCTGCGATGCCAATGCATCCTGAATCACTTTCAACTTCGAACGGCTCACAGGAGCGGGCGGCAGATTCTCTCCATCAAAAAGGCATTGGCCCTTCTCTTTGGTCCGTTCGAACTTTGACACGCGCCTTGGATTCACAAGATAGCTTCTGTGGGTTTGCAAGAACCCCAACGGCAAAAGACGCTTGTTCGCCTCGGTTACCGGCCAAACACAAAATAGGCGCTCGCTAGCTGTATATACCTGCGTGTAGTGGCCATCCGCGCACGAACGAGACGTCGTCGGCGCGAACAAATACCCTTCCACCGTCGCGTTCACATGGAATTTGCAAGCTATCCGCTGCCCGAAGCGTCGCGAAATCCTCGTCATTGGCGCGGTCACCCGGAACGATAAGGTACGTCACACTGACCCACAGGCAGGCCCCAAAAATCACAAAACTGAAAAGGATGACTCCAAGCGCGAGGGTCTCATTGCTCATCGATGGCCCGAAATCAGACACATTGGGTTCGGGGGCAAAGTTGGTTCCAGCCATGGCTAGAAAATGGACAGAACAGACCGCTACAGCAAAGCAAACTGTCCCAAGCAGAATATTGCGATTTGTTCGCCGCCCATACGCAATCCAAAATGCCAACACGCAAAGGGCAAGCGCCACAGCGGATGAAAGGATAACACCTGACGGCGTATAGATGGCACGGCACAATTCGAGACCGGCCATGCCAATGTAGTGCATCACAAGAATACCAACGCCGACAATACCACCGGCGGTCATGATCATCTTTGGGGTGCGATCTGCAAAGTGAAGCAGGATCAAAGCCGCCCCAACAAGCAAAATGGCAGACAGGGCGGACACAAGCGTAACCGCAGCGTCGTAATAGAATAGGATTGGCAGTTTGAGCCCGAGCATGGCAACAAAATGCATTGCCCAGATGCCACCGCCTAATGCGATCGCCGCCAAGGCAATGGACACCTTCTTCTGGAACATCGGCTTTTCAGAAAGGTCCTTTGTTAACGACAGCCCTGTGAAACCCGCAACAAGCGCGACCGCGCATGACATTGCGATCAAGAAACCACCGTGATTGACAGTCAAAAACTCCATAGCGCCTAAAATGGCCAAGTCTTAGGCACATTGTAAACCCTGTAACGCCCCTTGATCCTCCCCCACTGCGCATTTCGCGGAATTTGGGCAGTGATTTCGCGTGATCTCGGGCACGCGTTTCACGGCATCGCGGGCAGCCATTTCACGCCCTCGGGCAGGCTGGCCAACGGGCTTCATAGAGTCAGGGCTTGGCGCCCTGGTCAAGTGCTTTCATCGTGGTCATCTTCCTGCGCATGCTGTCGCCGGTGAGCGTCAGGCGATGTGCATTGTGGACCAGTCGATCAAGGATGGCATCTGCGAGGGTGGGATCTCCGATCACATCGAACCATTGATCGACTGGCAACTGGCTGGTCACGATGGTCGAGCCACGTCCTTGGCGGTCATCGAGGATTTCAAGCAGGTCGCGACGCTCGGTCGGAGTCAGAACTGACAGTCCCCAATCGTCGAGGATCAGCAATTCAGTGCGTTCGATTGCCTTGAGAACACGGGCGTGCCGTCCGTCGCCCTTGGCGATGGCCAGCATCTGGAACAGGCGGGGCACGCGGTGATAGACGACGCGCCGATCGTCCCGGCAAGCCTTGTTCCCGAGGGCGCAAGCAATCCAGCTTTTTCCCAAGCCTGTTGGCCCTGTGATCAGCAGGTTTTCATGGCGGTTGATCCAGCCACCATCGATCAGATGCGCCATGACAGCTGCATCGATGCCGCGCGGGCTGCGCATATCGATATCTTCAACGCAGGCTGCGTGACGCAGGGCGGCAAAGCGCAACCGGGTTGCCAGTCTCTTGGCGTCACGCTCTGCGGCTTCGCGATCGACAAGCAGACCCAGCCTTTCCTCGAAGCTGAGGCTTTCGAACATGGCGCCAGCGCGGCGCTGTTCGTGCAGGGCCTGTGCCATACCGGTCAGTCCGATCGCCTCCAGGCGGTCGCAAGTGGGGTGTGTGAGCAAGGTTTGTCTCCTATTCAGTGGTAATACTTCTGCCCGCGGATGTTGGGGTGGTGCAGCGGCAGTTCATTGGGTTCGGGCTCCATGAAGGCCTGATCAAGTCCGGTCTTCAGGATCGAACGGATGGATGCGACCGACCGGGCCTTGATGCTGATCCCGCGCCGACACGCAGCATCAATCCGCTGCGGCTCAAAGCTTCTGGCCAGCGACAGTATGCCCAGGCAGGTCCGGAAGCCCTGCTCGGGATGCGGCCTGTCCTGCATCACGATGTCACAAAACGCAGCCACCGATGGTCCCAGCTTTGCAGCACTGCTGAGGATCCGCGCAGGCGACCATTCCGCATAGCGGCGGTGGGCCGAGGGCATATGCTCTGGCGCCGTGATATGGCTGCGGCGCCCAGGGTCCCGCAGGTGACTGGCGACGCGCTTGCCGCGATGGAAGACTTCTACAGTCCTGTGGGTGATGCGTGCGTCAACCACCTCCCGGATCAAGTTGAACGGGACGGAATACCAGCAGCGCTCCACCTCGATGTGATAATCCGGTGCAACACGGGCACGTTTCCAGCGCGCAAAGACATAGGGTTCAGCGGGTAGTGGCTGCAGGTTCGGGCGATCGAGCGTTGCAAACAGATCCGCCCGGCTGGCCCCATAATCGCGCATGACACGCATGTTCAATTCGTCCAGCAACGGCCGAATGGCGGCATTCAGCTCTGCAAGCGAGAAGAACCTGTGATTGCGCAACCGCGCAAGGATCCAGCGTTGGGCAACCTGCACGGCCACCTCGACCTTGGCTTTATCCTTGGGTTTGCGCACGCGCGCAGGCAGGATCACCGTGCCGTAATGTTCAGCCATCTCGGCATAGGTCCGGTTCAAGCCGGGATCATACCGGTCTGCCTTGATTACAGCTGACTTGAGATTGTCGGGCACGACCACCTGCGGCACGCCGCCCAGATAGGCGAACATTCCGACATGGGCCGCAATCCAGTCCTCAAGCCCTTCGCTGGCGACGGCCACAGCATAAGTATAGCTCGACGCACCCATCGCCGCGACAAACAGCTTGGCTTCGCTGACCTCACCCGTGGCAGGATCGATAATGTCGACCGTGTCACCCGCAAAATCGATAAATACCTTTTCGCCGCCGACATGCGTTTGCCGCATGCTCGGCCGGACGCGCCCCTTCCACGCCTCAAAATGGGTGCAAAACCAGGTGTAACCAAAACCATGGGGGTGCTGCGCACGATACTCCTGCCACAGCAGCATGCGGGTCACGTTGCGCCGGCGCAGCTCTTTGTCGATCGCCGCCCAATCCGGGACCGGGCGCTCCGGATCGGAGACATCCGAGGCGTTTGGAAACAACAACAGCTCAAGGCTGTCGTCATCCAGACCCTCCGGCAGCGGCCACGCCAAACCGGCATCGCGCGCGCGGCGCAGATAGGTCCCAACACTTCCTTTCCCAAGCCCCAGAGACGCAGCGATCGCACGCTCGCTCAGCCCTTGGGCAAATCTCAGTCTCAATACGTCCCGAATACGGCGCATGGTCAAACGTCCTGTCGGCATTCCGATCCTCCTGTTCTTCAGAAGGCGGAGTAACTGCAGTTCGTTGGCCAGTCCTGCCCATGATCGCGTGAAATCACTGCCCGCGATCGCGTGAAACAGGTGCCCGCCTTCCCGTGAAATCACTGCCCACGATCAGCTGAAATCAGTGCCCGCCATCACGCGAAACGCGCATCCCCCACTGAAGTAGTCCTCCGCTATGTTTAGGAAAACGGAGGAAACACATGGCAAACAAGCGATCCTAGCGAAGGGGACTGTTGCGCCAATAGCAGTTTTTGGGGAGGTTGCGGTTTTGGGGGTTGAGGATGCCGCGTCAATCACCGCTCAAACATCATCGCATTCCGCGCGAGATCATTCTCTGTGCCGTCCGGTGGTATCAATACCCACTGTCTTATGAGAATGTGGTCGATCTACTGGCAGAGCGCAACATCACGGTTGATCGCTCTATGGTGTATCGCTGGGTCCAGAAGCTCGGCCCAGAACTGACCAAGCGCACCGAGTGGCGTCTGCGCCGGGCGAGCGTCGACTGGCATGTCCTCTCTCGACGGATCATTGTGTGATCGCTTTTCGGGTAATGGATGAGACCTACATCCGGGTCTGCGGACGCTGGTGTTATCTGTGGCGCGCCGTCGATCAGCTCGGCCGGTTGATCGACTTCCGCCTGACTGCGCGGCGAGATGCCAAAGCAGCCTAGGCCTTTCTCAACAAAGCGATTGAGCGTGGAAGACACCATCGCCCGGTCACCATCGTCGCAGATAACGCTCCGACCTATCGACGTGTCGGCTGCGAGATAAATTACCGGTATGACCCACATTTTGATAGCATCCGGCATATCGACAAGTAGTGGCGCAACAACCTCATCGAAAGCGATCACGCGGCCATGAAACGGATCCTTAGATACCGTCAGAGCTTTCGATACTTGCGATCGGCCAAGTCGAGCCTAAGCGGGCTCGAGACGATACGAACGATCAAACGCGGTCACATCCATCACAAACAACCAGGGGTCACAGGAGAGATCGCGTTCATCGAAGGACTGTTCGACCACACAGCCACATAGGCCTGCCTAAAACACTGTTATCCATTAGGCCTTCGTCAATTAACGCAACAGTCCCGCGGAGGATTGTACCAACCGGCCAGCATTTTCGATTGGTGGTTCTTTCCAAAGCCGCATTGGTTCGATTATCTGAGATCTTTAGGCAGCAACGCTTGCGGAATATTCTGATAACTAACCGGCCGCAAAAAGCGGCGACAGGCCAACTGCAGACAAAACCAAACGAAGTTCGGCCTCTCCGGCCTGTTGATCGTCATCATTTGCGGTCAACACTGGCGAACGCGGTGTCTAGTAATCTGTCAACAAAAGCCTCAGCCGCGAGAGAGAGCTTTTTGCCTTTACGCCATGCTACGTGCCAATGGCGAAAAATGGGAAAAGGCTTCACCGGAAGTTCTACCAAGTAGCCATGGCGAAGTTCCAAAGTGACTGTTCCACGGCTAAGGACCGCAACACCCAGCCCTGCAATAACGCCTTGCTTGACCGACTCGTTCGCGCCCAGTTCCATCCTGACATTCGGAGCCGTCCCCGCAAGCTCGAAGCTGCGCTCCGCCGCCAGTCTTGTACCGGAGCCGCTTTCGCGCATCAGGAACGGGTAATCCGCCAGATCGCGCATCGTCAGGCCCGTTCGTGTCGCAAGAGGATGTTCGCGTGGGGCCACGACCACCAAGGGGTTCTCGGAATATCGCTCGATCACAGCATCCATATCCTGTGGCGGGGTGCCGAGAATATAAAGATCGTCCGCATTGCTGGCGAATCGGGACAGAAGCTCTTCCCGATTTCCGACGGTCAGGGCGATTTCGACGCCCGGAAATTCGCTGCTAAACGCACCAATCCGGGCCGGGATTTCGTATTTTGCCGTCGACACAACAGCCAGACGCAACCGCCCGGTGACCAAGCCTTGCAAATCGGCCAGAGCCATTTCGAGGTTCTCTGTTTCTTCGGCTAGACGTTGCGCGGATTTCAGAGCAATTTCACCAGCTTGCGTCAGGGATAGTGTCTTACCCAGTCGCTCTATGAGCTTGTGGCCAAGGTGGTCTTCCAACTGACGGACCTGTGCGAACGTCGCCGGTTGGGTAAGGTTCAGGACGTCCGCCGCGCGTGTGTAAGAAAGTTGCGCGGCAACCTCCTGAAAGATCTGCATTTGTCTGAGGGAATATCTCATTAATATGTGATCGTATATTTATAGAATAAAAACAATTCATTTTTGTTTATTTCTTACCTATGGTCTCCTCCCCCTGAGCGAAATTGATGGGCTTGCTACGTCCACCGGAAGGAGAAATTTGACATGAACGCACAACCGAAAAAAAATATGACGCTGGTGTCAAGGACTACAGGTCGACCTATTGGGAGCCGGAATACTCGGTAAAAGACACCGATATTCTCGCTGTCTTCAAAGTTATCCCTCAGGACGGCGTCCCGCGCGAAGAAGCTGCGGCCGCGGTTGCCGCCGAAAGCTCGACAGGCACATGGACGACCGTCTGGACTGACCTTCTGACCGACCTTGACCACTACAAAGGCCGTGCCTACCGGATCGAAGACGTGCCGGGCCAGGATGACGCGTTCTATGCGTTTATCGCCTACCCTGCCGACCTGTTCGAAGAAGGCTCAGTTGTGAACGTGTTCACGTCGATTGTCGGCAACGTGTTCGGCTTCAAAGCCGTGCGCAGCCTGCGTCTTGAGGACGTGCGCTTCCCGATCTGGTTCGTGAAAACCTGCTTTGGCCCGCCTCATGGCATTCAGGTCGAGCGCGACAAAATGGACAAATACGATCGTCCCATGCTTGGGTGCACCATCAAGCCGAAGTTGGGCCTGTCCGCCAAGAACTATGGCCGCGCGGTTTATGAAGTGCTACGGGGCGGTCTCGACTTCTCCAAGGACGACGAGAACGTCAACTCCCAGCCCTTTATGCGCTGGCGTGACCGCTTCCTGTTCTGTCAGGAAGCCATCGACAAGGCCGAAACCGAAACCGGCGAGCGCAAGGGTCACTATCTGAACGTGACCGCCCCCACGGTGGAAGAGATGTTCCAGCGCGCCGAGTTTGCCAAGGAAATCGGCAGCCCGATCATCATGTCCGACTACCTGACATCGGGCTGGGCGGCGCATAACTCGCTGTCCAAATGGTGCCGCGACAATGGCATGCTGCTGCATGTGCATCGTGCGATGCATGCGGTGATCGACCGCAACCCAAATCACGGCATTAACTTCCGCGTTCTGGCCAAGCTTTTACGCCTGTTGGGCGGCGACCACCTGCATTCGGGCACCGTTGTGGGCAAGCTCGAGGGCGACCGCAATGCGACCCTTGGTTGGATCAATCTGATGCGTGACAAATTCGTCAAGGAAGACCGGGAAATGGGTGTTTTCTTCGATCAGGACTGGGGCTCTATGCCGGGCGTCTTTCCGGTGGCCTCCGGCGGTATTCACGTCTGGCATATGCCTGCGCTGGTCTCGATCTTTGGCAATGATTCCGTTTTGCAATTTGGCGGCGGCACATTGGGCCATCCCGGGGTCTGATGCCGGAGGGGGCAGAATCCTACGCTAAGCCCTTTTCGGCCACCTGTATTCGCCAGTGAGGAGGATATGGGCCCAACCGAGTGGCGAGGTGTGCGCCAGAAGGTTTGGTGAGCATCCCAGGCCTTCGCGTCGGCGGCCAGCGACGGCCTGGCCGAGATGTTTGGTGTTCCAGTAGATGACGATCGCGGCGAGGAGGTTCAGCCCGGCCATGCGGAAGTGCTGGCCTTCGGAGGTGCGATCACGGATTTCACCTTGGCGGCCGATGCGGAGTGCGTTCTTCAAGGCGTGGTGAGCCTCACCCTTGTTGAGGCCGATCTGGGCGCGGCGTTGCATGTCGGCATCGAGTAACCAGTCGATGATGAAGAGCGTCCGTTCGACCCGTCCTATTTCCCGCAAGGTCACCGCCAGCTCGTGCTGTCTGGGATAGGATGCGAACTTCCGCAGCAGCTGGCTGGGCGGCATGGCCCCTGACGCCATGGTCGCCACGCTGCGCAGTATATCCGGCCAGTTTGCCACAATGAGACGTTCCTTGATCTTGCCCCCGATCAGCCCCTTCAGCTCTTTCGGGCAGGAGGCCGGATCGAAGAGGTAGAGGCGCTTTGATGGCAGGTCGCGGATGCGGGGAATGAACTGGAACCCCAGCAGCGCGGTCACCGCGAAGACGTGGTCGGTGAAGCCGCCGGTATCGGCATACTGCTCGCGGATTTTCTGACCGGCGTCGGTCAGAAGCAAGCCATCGAGGATGTAGGGCGCTTCGTTCACGGTGGCCGGGATGGTCTGTGTGGCGAAGGGTCCGAACTGGTCGGAGACGTGGGTATAGGCCTTCAGCCCGGGTTCATGGCCGTACTTGGCGTTGATCAGGTTCATCGCCTCGCCCTGACGCGTTGTCGGGAAGAACTGGCCGTCGCTCGAAGCGCTCTGCCCGCCGCCCCAGAACCGCGCCATCGGCAACCTCGACTGCCCTTCGATCACCGTGGCCAGGGCGCGCGCCATTGCTTCGCTTTCGACGTGCCATCGCGACAGGCGTGAGAGTTGGAAAAAGTCGTGCGTGTTCGTGGCCCCGGCCATCTTGCTGAGGCCGAGATTCAGCCCCTCGGAAAGCAACACGTTCAGCAGGCCGATCCTGTCCTTGCAGGGCACGCCGGTGCGCAGATGGGTAAAGGCCTCGGTGAAGCCAATCTCATCGTCCACCTCCAACAGAAGATCGGTGACCCTGACTTCCGGCAGGCGGCGATAGAGATCGAGAACCAGCGCATCGGCTTCCTCGGTGTCGCTTTACCCTTAAATCGGCTCTGCCTCAATCTGTGTGGCGGAACTATCCTGAAACTGGAAAATTCAGGAGGGATAGTTGTGAATTCGAAGAAGCACTGGTCGCCTGGGGGCGAAGTTTCGATTCAAAGCGTCGAGCGAAGTGATTCCGGCGGGTGGATTGTATCGGGCAGTCTGACACCAAACGGCATCTGCCCAGACTGTGGATTGCATTCACCACGACGTCACGGCTGGCGGCGTCGGCGGCTGCAGGATTATCCCGCGCATGGAGACGAAGTAACGGTTGATCTCGCGGTTTGCCGTTGGCGATGTTTGGCGCCCGCTTGCCCGCGCCGAACTTTCTCGGACCAGATCGCCTCGATTGCGCGTCCTTTTGCGCGCCGCACTTCGCGTGTCGGGGAGATTGTCAGCCATCTTGGGCATGCGACGGGCGGGCGGCCTGCCGAGCGGCTCTTGCACCGTTTGGGCCTTGGGATCAGCGATGACACGGTGCTCAGGCAGCTGAAGAATCGTGCTCAAGGCACCACCGAGCCGCTGACGATCATCGGGATCGACGACTGGAGCTGGCGGAAGTCGCAAACCTACGGCACGATCATTGTGGACCTGGAGCGTCGCGTGGTCATCGATGTTCTCGAGGATCGAGATGTCGTCACTTGCACCAACTGGCTGAAGCGACACCCCGATGTGGAAGTGATCAGCAGAGATCGGTGCGGCCTCTACGCCCAGGCTGCACGGCAAGGGGCACCGCAGGCGAAGCAGGTCGCTGACCGGTTCCATATCGTGCAGAACCTGCGGCAGGCCATCGAGGAGCAAATGAACCTTCACGGCCGTGCGACCGGCAGGGCGCTGCTGTCCGACGCCGACAACATCACCGCAGCCGGCAGCCTTCTGAAGTCCCGCCTTGCGCACAGGACGTCTCGGGAAGAGATTTTCACCACCATCCATGCGCTCCGAAATCAGGGGCTTACCTGCAGCGAGATCGGGCGACGGACAGGGTTCCCGCGTCGCAGCATCGCGAAATGGCTGCAATTCGAGACACCACCGGACCGCCGGCGGGCAGCTTTGAAACCGACTTCGCCGTGGTACTTTGAAGAGTTCCTGAGCCAAAGCTGGAAGGACGGCATTCGAACTGGAAGCGCCCTTTTCAGTCTGATCCGAGAGCGTGGTTACGAGGGGAGCCCGACGCATTTGCAGCGGCTGCTGGCGGGGTGGCGCAGAGCCGAAAAGCAAGCGAAGGGCCCTGCCTTGGAGCACCAGATCCTGGAACCGGTCCGGGACCCGGAAACGGGGCACGCGATCTCCCCGGTCATCGCGGCAGCGCTGTGTATCAAACCCCGCGGAAAACTCACCCCGGATCAGGCGCGGAAAGTCGACGCGCTCAAGGCTGGCTCTCCCGCCTTCGCAACGATGCGCTGCCTCGTCATGCGGTTCAACGGTATCCTGCGTGGCCGCGAGGCAGACCCGCTCCCTGCATGGATCGACGACGCGATCGAAACCGACCTGGCGCCCATCGTGCGCTTCGCACGCACATTGAACCGAGATTTCGATGCGATAAAAAACGCTATCGAGATGCCCTGGAGCAACGGCCAGGCGGAAGGTCAGATCAACCGCCTGAAAACCCTCAAACGCGCCATGTACGGTCGGGCCGGTCCAGAATTGTTGCGGGCGAGAATGCTACCGTTCCGCCACACAGATTGAGGCAGAGCCGATTTAAGGGCAACGCGACATCTGAATCGGGATTCTGCCGTCGGTCAGCTTAACGAAGACACCGATCGTCGCCTCGGACAAGGTGATCAGAAGGAGAAGCAATATAGTTTACATATCCGGTTTCCGATCTGGCTAAGAGCATGGCTAGGCGACGCGCAAAGCGGCCCAATTAATCCAGGAATTTCGCAGCCCGGCAGTCATAGATGCGCATCGGGTGGGGTCAGGCCTGATTGTGGTTCGCGCCCGCAGTTATGTCGATGGCTTCTGCACCGCTTTCATCAATGCAACGGTCTTCGACCTGCAAGGTGACGAAGAAAAAGCCAAAGCGCTCCCGCAACATTTGATGGGCTGCCTTCAGTATCTCCCGCGGATGGCCGCCGTCGCGAATACGCAGGTGGGCTGAAAAGACATATTTGCCACTGGTCAGCTCCCAGGCGTGGACGTGATGTGCATCAGCCACGCCATCGACGGTCTCCAGGTTCCGCGTGACCTCACCAAGGCTAACATCGTTCGGAGTACCCTCCATGAGCAAGTGGATGGAATCCCGCAGAATCCCCCAGCTTGCCCAAACCAAAACGAAGCCAAAAGCCATACCAAGAATTGGATCGATGAGCAGAAAACCGGTAAACTTTATGACCAGTGCAGTGATGATGATCAGCAGACTCCCAACGAAGGTCTGGATGATGTGCCAGAGCGCACCCTTGACGTTCAGATCGCTCTGGCTCTGCTTCCAGATCAACCCGAGCGAGATGAACTCGGTCACAAGGCCGCCAGCCGCTGCCCACAGCATTGGACCGGTCGGCAGATCAATAGGAGATCCCAGCCGCAATAACGATCACCACGATCGCCATGGCAAGCAGGAACCCGCCATTGACCAGCGCGCCGATTATCTCCGCGCGATACCAGCCAAAACTGCGATCCTCATCTGCCGGACGGCGGGCAAGTCGTGCTGCAATGATGGCCACAAGGACGCCTCCCACAGCGGAGAAGGTGTGGAACGCATCCGAAATCACGGCGATGGAGCCGGTCCAGAGGCCGATTGCCAACTCGATGACAAAATAAACACCCGTCAACCAAGCTGAAATTGCCATCCCGCGTCCGCTCTGCGGCATGTGACCCGCGTGTCCATCTCCATTCATCACGGCTTCCTTTCAGGTTTGGTTCTTAATCTTTAGCGCACCCTCTGCTCGTTCATGAAAGCAGCAGGTCGCCCCGACTTGCCGCCGGGACGACCTATTTTCAGAACATCAGACGCGTACCGATCACGATCGAGAATTCATCCGTATCGTCACCATTGGCGCGGAGAATATCCTTGGTATCGCCAAACGAGGCTTCATAGTTGACGCCGATATAGGGCGAAACCGCGCGGTCGATGAGATCGTAGCTGAGGCGTGCGCCGATCTCGACTACCGCACCGCCCGCACCGCGTTCGCGCTCCAGATCATCCTTCAGCGGCAGGTCAACCTCGATGCTCGGCGTGAGAACCACGCGATTGGTCAATAGCGCCTCATACTCTGCCTCGAAACGGAAGAAGGGGCGTTCGGAGACAAAGAGATCAGCATCGATCTCGAACCACTGCGGTGCAAGACCCTTGACGCCCACCACGCCACCGTAGCGGTTGGGAGCGCCATCAGGCGTGTCCGCATAGGCTCCCACCACGGCGTCGAAGAACGTCGAAATCGGAAACTGCAGACGCAGCTGATTCTGCAGGTTCTCGAAATCATCCGATGTGAGTCCAAGCTCCGCCTCGCTTCGCCAGACGAATTTCAGCTCATCCGACCCTGCCAGGACGTCGAAATCCCAGACGAAGGCATCCTCGCCATCCATCGCGCGATATTCGAACTGCTCCGCTTGAAAACCCCAGATCAGCGGCTCGGCCTGTGCAACCTGAGCTAGGGGCAGAAGGAGACCGGTTAGTCCGGCCAGTTTGAAACATTTCATCTTGATTTTCCTTTATATTGAATGGCTCAGGCCGGGCGCCCTCTGACCACCACTTTGCGGAACATGCCACCGTCCGCGTGGTAGGAGAGGTGACAATGGAAAGCCCATTGTCCGGGGGCATCGACTTCAACTTCCATGTCGGTCGTTGTGCCGGGTTGGACGCTCACAGTATGCTTGATGGGATTGCGCGAGCCCTGACCGGTATCGACGATCGACCACATTCCGTGCAGGTGCATCGGATGTGCCATCATCGTTTCGTTGATGAACCGGATACGCACGCGTTCGCCATAATTGAGCACGATAGGATCGGCATCGTCGTATTTCACATCGTTGATCGACCAGATGTAACGCTCCATAATGCCCGTCAAACGGAGTTCAATGGTGCGTGACGGAGCACGGTTCCGATAGAGCGGCCGTGCGGCGCGCAAATCCTTGTAGGACAAGAACTTTCCACCATTATAGGCTTTGGGTGTCAGCCCGCTACCGGGTGCGTAGAACGGATCACCTCCGTCTGACATCGCCATGCCGGAATGATCCATCCCTTTCATCGCAGGTTGCGCCGACATCTCCATCTTGGAATGGTCCATGCCTTTCATGGCCGAATGGTCCATAGCCTGCGCTGCCGGGGCGGTCGCGGAACCCATGTTGGAGTGGTCCATGCCCTGCATGGCCGAATGGTCCATACCGGTCATGTCTTGCATGTGGTCCATACCGGTCATGTCTTGCATGCCGCCCGCGTTCTGCATGACGTGGTCACCCATATCCATGCCGCCCATCATCCCGCTCATGTCGGCCATGGTGAGCAAAGGCTTGGGCCGGAGCGGTGGCACTGCCCCGGCATATCCCTCCTTTGGTGACAGCGTCCCGCGAACGAGGCCGGTGCGCCCCATTGACTCGGCAATGATGCTATAGACCTTGTTTTCCCGTGGCTGGACAATGACGTCATATGTTTCCGCCACGGCAACACGGAGCTCGTCCACCGTAACCGGTTTGACGTCGTTGCCGTCAGCCTGGACCACGGTCATCTTCAGGCCCGGGATACGCATGTCGAAGTAGGTCATGGCCGAAGAATTGACGATCCGCAGGCGGATCTTCTCACCGGGCCGGAACAGCCCTGTCCAGCTCTGCGATGTGCTCCGCCCGTTGATCAAAGCGGTAAATCCCTGCACATCCTCGATGTCCGTTGGCATCATCCGCATCCGCCCCCACATCCCACGATCCTTGAGTGCGGCTTTCAGACTGTCCTGACGCGAGTCCTCGATCAGTGTCTGCAAGGTGCGTTGTGAGCGGTTGTAGTAATCCGGCATTATCTTGAGGTTGCGCATGATCCGGCTGCCGGGATGCGGGTGCTTGTCGGCCAACTGCACGACATAATCGCGATCGGCTCGGACCCGCTCGCCGCCACGCGGCTCGATCACGATCGCCCCGTAGGCACCATCGGGTTCCTGAAAGCCAGAGTGGCTATGAAACCAGTAAGTGCCGGCCTGTTCGATCGGGAACCGGTAGGTGAAGGTTTCACCCGGAGCAATACCGCCAAAGCTGATGCCGGGGACGCCGTCCTGCTGGAAGGGCAGAATCAGTCCGTGCCAATGAATCGAGGTGCTCTCGCTGAGGTTGTTGGTCACATTGATGGTGACTTCCTCGCCCTCCTTGAATCGTAGGACTGTGGGAATCTGGCTTTTGTTGTAACCGACCCCCATTTTTCGAAAGTGCCCGGTATCGATGCGAACCCGATCGACAGTGATGTCATAGGTCCCTTTCGACGTGATCTTAGGTGATTCGTGCGCGCGCAGCGCCGCCGGCATGGCCAGTGCGGCCGCTGCGGTTAAACCGAACTGACGCCGGGACAGACCCCTTGCCAGATGCTCCGACGAGCTGAGCGCTGTATCTGAAAGCGCGCACTGTTTTGCTTTGAAGAGTCGCATACTCTTCTCCTTTGTGATGATTGAGTTGAGGATTCGCGTGACCAAGGTAGGCCTCGAGTAATTTCCGAGGAGTGATCTCGCGAGCACCAGAGGTGCTTCAGGAATTGCCCAACAGGGCAGCCCGTCACACGTTCACGTCGTTTCTTATTTGGACGAGACCGGAAACCGCAGCCGTAAGATGCTGGAATGGTAATCGAAGCGCGTTCAGACTCGGGGAGGGGGCGAAGATGCTTCCAGCTTCAGGCTCTCTGCGTCGATTGCGCGATATCCATGATAAACATGCACGACAAGGAACTTCGGTTCGGGTAGCGCATGATCGAGGTTAGAAGTGACGCAATGCACCATCATGCCAAGGCAACCGGGAATTGTATCGTCCGACACATGATGTGTGCCACGTTCACGAACGTCCATCGCGGCAACGTGGCTCCAATCTTCTTGCGGCAAATCGTCTTCAGACACGACAAACGTCATGGCCGCTAGCATCAAGACGATGAGCGACAAGATATGAGCCATCCGTGTCAGTCTGAAAAACCGCATACGTCCCGTATCCTTTCGTGACTTAAAAAAGCGCGATTGCCATCAAAGATACATAAAGATCAAGGATACATTTCGTTACATTAATTAGGCTCCAAAGACGTTGATTTTTCTTGACCTTCGAGATCTAAAACGTAGCCTCCCTTCGAAAATTATGGGGTGTTTTGAGGTCGAATATGCGACATTCAACAATGGGTTTTCCTGAAAGGTCCCGGTTCCTTCTAACATCAAAGGTCAAGTGTGACGACGGTCACTGCCCCGTTTTGCAAGAGCCATTGATCGAGAAAATTGACCAGCTAATCCCATCCCATGGCGAAAGTTCTTCATTCGAATATCGTGAGGTACGGAGCGCCGTCGATACGGCTGCCCCAACCATCTTTAAAATGGACGCTGAAATATGAGCAGACTTGGCTCGATCATCACCGGAGTTCTGGCCGTCGGGAGCGGTGCGCTTGTACGGCAGGTCATGCGTCCTGCACCAAGTCAGACGGGGCATTACACGACGCCGCCCAACACGTCGGGTATTGCTGAAGGGGCGCCCATCTTCGAGGTGAAACTGCCGGAAAACTTGGCGTCCCTCGGGCAAATGAGAAAGCGCGCTTCCAATACGAAATGTGCGTCCTGCCACGGGACGAACGCAGCGGGTCGTGAAGGGAAAGGCCCGCCTCTGGTACACAAGATCTACAAACCCAGCCACCATTCGGACATGGCCTTCGTGATGGCGGGCAAGAATGGTGTCAGGGCGCATCAATGGCGCTTTGGGACCATGCCGCCGGTTGACGGTGTGACGGATACTGACATGAAGGCGATCACGGCCTATGTGCGCGCGCTTCAGAAGAAAAACGGGATATTCTGATGACATTGACGCGGAGCTTGGGCGTAATCCTTATCGCGTGTCTCATGGTTTTTTCGGCTTCCGTCGTTCTTTCAAGTGAGACAAGTGAGTACTTCGGGGCATCCGGTGCCGATCATGTGCGGTATGCACAGGAAAGCAGCGCTTCCGTGCGTCATGAACATGGCGACGCCGACCGGTCAGAGGACTGTCATCCGGGCATGGCCTGTTCGTTATCGGCAATCGGCACCCAACGGAAAGATATCACCCAGACACAATGTGCTTCTCACGTGAAGCCGGTCACGGTCGCACGCGTGGCGGACCGGTTCACGCCGCTATCTGATCCGCCGCCCCCGCGACAGGCGATTTGATTTCAGACACTCAACTCTACACTCGGCCGACACAAGGAACCCGATATGAAACCTTATCTTACACCTATCGCAAGCATCGCATTGCTCCTGACAACCTCAGCCGCCTTTGCAGGGCCCGGCCACGGCGACGGTCACGGTGATAACCATGCAGCCATGATGGGGCAGCCCGGCGACGCGGCAAAGGCAGACCGCGTCATCAACGTCAGCATGACCGAGATGGCGTTCGAGCCGTCGAGCATTGAGGTCATGGAAGGGGAGACCATTACCTTCGTGGTCAGCAACGACGGCGAAATCGTGCATGAGTTCAATCTCGGCACGGAAAAAATGTGGCAGGGCCACTTGGACGAGATGATGAAGATGATGGACACCGGCATGATGACGGTCGACAAGATCAACCACGACAAGATGATGCAGGCCGGAATGATGCATGACGATGCTAACAGCGCTCTTCTGGAGCCAGGTCAAACGGCCAAAGTAACCTGGACCTTCGGCGAAAAGACTGAATTGGGCTTTGCGTGCAACGTGCCCGGACACCGTGAATCCGGTATGGTCGGTGAAATCAGCTTTATGCAGCACTGAGTCATTGACTCGTCTCACAGCGATTGAGTCGATAGCAAAGTCTTCAGAGAAGGGCGCTCATGGCGCCCTTTTTTGTATTTTCAGTTCCCTAGACCAACATGATATCGCTTCATGGCCATCGCCCGAGCTTTGAAAATCGACCGCCCATTTTCAACGACCGGACAGTTTCGTCCACTAGGCCTCCTAGGTCTGCACGAGGTACCCGGTGTCGTTCTGCCTGAAGACGACCATCCGGCCTTACGGCCCACTGCGTTTAACACGGCAGGGCGCAGTTGTGACTTTCGGATGCGCGCTGCTTATCTTGCTGGCTTGCTTCCTTGACGCGGTGCGCCCAGGTCACAAGCCCGATACTTGAGAAAACAAGCACAAAGCCGACCAGGTGGATCGGGTAAAACTTATCCCCAAGCCAGAGGTATGACAGAGCCAGCGCAGACGCTGGCATCGCACTCATATAGCCCGACGCCGTGCTTGCAGACACTTGGCTCAACCCGCGAAACCAGATCAACGTTCCGATTGCGAGCGGGCCCATGCCCCAGACGACTATCGCGATCCATGCGTTCAGCGAAGGTTCGGCAAAGTCGAAGCTCGTGGCCTGGTAGAGTCCAGGCCCGGCAAAGAGCAGCACGGCCACCCAGACGATGAGCGGCAAGGCGACGACGGGGCTCAATTCCCTGATCATCTGCTTTCCCAGAATCGAATAGAGCGTCTGGCTGGCCACTGCGCAGAAGACCAGCACGCTGCCGAGAACGAGAGTCCAACCCGATGCCTGGATCGACTGGCCCGACACGTTGATCACGAGCACACCGGCGACGGCCAGCGTAATGGCCAAGAGCTTGCGCCAACCCAGGCTGTCACCCATGAAAACCACCGCTGCCGTGGCCATCGCCGCCGGACTCAGGCTCATCACGACCGAACCGACCACACCGTTCACGCGTTGCATGCCGTAGAGCAGGAACAGTGTGAAAGCAACGATGCCCACGCCGCCGATCACAACGATCTTGATCCAGTTCTGCCGGGATATTTGGGGCAGTTGTTTCCGGTAGATGAAGAGGAAGGGCGTCAATGCCAGAGCGGCTATTGTCAGACGGAGAAAGGGCCCGAGGAAGACGGGGAAGGCTTCTGACACGATCTTGGCGGACGGGGTGCCGGTGCCGAACAGCGCCATGCCGAAGAAGAGTTGAGCATAAACCAGCAACTGGCGTTTGAAACTCGCGTCCGTCATCTGTGCTCCTACACTCGCCGCAAAGTTTGGCTCCATGGACCATTTCGAAAATTCAGAGAATTCCCTTTAAGTATGGCCCGAGGGCTGCATTGGCCGAAATTGGCGCTCGTCAGGCCTTCCCCCACCAGACGAGCAAGGCAGCAAAAGCGGTCATCGCGGTAACATAAAAAGCAAATATTACAAATGCAAACAATACGGACCCAGATCGCCCCGGAAATGCCTTGGCAAGCTGGCCCAACCCCTCCGAATTCTCGATAGCCGTGACATAGAGCGGCAGCGCGCTCACCAGCGTGGCGTAGAGATAGACGCCCGAGATGTTCTCAAAAAGGAACGAACGCACCAGCGTCGGCGCAACGACCCGCAGGGCCGTCGCACGGCTCCCCCCAAAGGATCCGAACCAATCAGCTGACAAGAAATAGATCAAGGCATGCAGCCCGACAAAACCGAGCACACGCACGGGCAGGTCTGCAAGAACGATGAAACTGAGTTTGTAGCTGCGACCCGGAGTGGCAACAATCCACGCAAAGAGAAAGAAACTCACGTAGTTCAGCAAGAAGACAACCGGAAGACCGTTCGTCACGACCTGCCGCAAGAACCTGCTGAGCGGCGGACCACCACCCAGCAGAAGAGTGCCTAAGCCGGGGGGCAGTATCACGTAAGCCAGAAGCACCGGGATCAGGCCGAGGAGGCTGAAAACGAGTGCATTTCGCGCGAAACGCAGGGCCGGCATGTTGATGGCGAAATGTTTCCGCATGAACCGCAATCTGACACGCTTGTTGAATGAAGGTCGATAGCACGATTGTGGTGTAGGAAATGGATGAGCAGCCAGCCTAATTAATGCTCGATGCTTTTTCGCCTTTGGGTCGAACAGGATAGATACCTGTGCGCATAGCGCGCCCCGGTAAAAAATTTCGTGAAAGTGTAGGAGCGTTAAGGGCTAGGGCCAAAGACAAAGAATGGTGCTTTGGGGGGAGTCACCGATGCCAGCCCATGCCGTCGGGTACGAACAACCATGCGTTCGGGTTCTACTTGGCCCAACGTCCAATTTTTTGGGCTACGAAACCCTGAACCAGATGGAATAACGATGACCGACGAGAGAATGGCGCTGTTCGTCTGACCAAAAAGCAGGCCGAAAGGGATCTGATGCGCGAGATGCTGGCCTATGCGGCCGCCCGGATCATGGAGGTGGAAGTGGAACTGCGCACCGGTGCCGCGAACGGCACGCGGTCACCGCTGCGCGAGGTTCAGCGTATTGGATACCGGGAATGGGACAGGGATGTGCTTGTCGGCACCGCGGCGTCAGGCAAATAGTTCAGGGCACTCACGGGCGCATTTATTAGTCAGGATAATGTAGACCAGATGCAGCGTTGCGAGACCCGCCAGCAGGCAGAAAAACGAAATATATGCGAATTGCAGGAAGGCGATATCGACCACGATCACCGCCCCCAGCGTCAGGGCGAAATGGCGCACATGCTTGTAATGCGACAGTGCCGGGGGCAAGGTGATAAGGGTAACGTAGATCGTGTTGGTCAACCAGCGCGGCATCATGAAATCAAGCCACATGGATTTTTCATAGGCCAGCGACTGATTGTTGATCTCGACCACGACCATGCTGCTGTCGAGCCCGTGCGGGATGTAAAGCAATAGACCGAAGGCCAGCCCGATCAGCGCCATGAGGCGGAACAACTGCTTGCGCGGACTGTCATCCGGTTCAAGCACGTAGACCGAGAACGGCACCCAGATCGGCCACATGAACCAGGTGAAAAAGATGAACCCCATAGCTCCCCATAAGACCGTCAGGGGATCGTTTCCGTTCATGCCGACCCAGACGAAGCCCTCGGTGAACTGCTGCAGTCCGGCAAAAAGCGGCATCAGGGCAAGCGGAAGATACCGTTTGTTTCGCCGCCACGCCACAATTGAAATGGCCGTGCCGCCGCCAACAAGAAAAACGCTGGCGGCAAAGCTGACTTGCGCGGACAAGCACATGGAATCTTCCCCCTTATCGGTTCGTTCTGAGACACGCTCCTTCACAAATCCTAAACCAAGCACCGGGAATATTGAAGTTGCGAATTGTCAATGGATGCCGACAGTGTGTCCGCAGTCCAGACCTCGGCGATCCCGCGCCACTCGGTTAAGTGATTCTCAGTGCGCAAAAGGCCCTAGACCTGCCAACATCCACGTAGTCCCCGGTGAAGATATTCGAATGCAGGACGGCGGCAATTTGATTAGCGCCATTGCCCGCGCCGCTCTGCATTCTTCTGTACCGGTCAGGTCAAAATACGAATTGCATTCGTGCCCTGATCTCTTTTCCGTTCTCGCCGCTGGCCTGCTTGCCATCCATGTAGCTCAGACCAAGGCGAACGGCGTTGTTCGGGTAATAGTTGATGCCGACGGTGGTTTGCTTACCCTCTGTCGTACCAAGACCGACATCGCTGAACTTGCCGTATCCGTCCTCGTAGCGAAGCACTGCTTCCCATGCACCTTTCGAACTGCTTGGCTTCACCCGCTTGAACACGCCGTTGCTGTAGGGACGGCTTTCACCGGTCAGAACCCATCCTGCCTGAATGTAGTATCCGTCCACATCAACCCCGCCCATGTCAGCGTTGAAGTATTCGGCCTGCGTGTGAAAGGGCCCCGATGCGGCCGCCAATTCGATGTTGTACGCATCGGTTTCGTTGGCAGGCAGAGCGGCATCACGGCTGGTAAAGCCGGCGCCAAGATGCAAGACCAGATCATCGGTCTGGATCGGGGCATAGGTAACGCGGCCGGTGATGGCCGTATTGCCGAAATCATCGCTGCCGTTGCCGGCCGCCTCGAAAACGCCCAGGCCGTAGGTCCAGTTGTCACCTGCACCGTGCAGTTGCACACCGGCGTTGCGGCCGGGCGCGTAGAATTCGGTCAGGGCCGAGCGTTCAAGCGATGAAATGTCCTTGGAACTGGTAAGTTGCTCAAGGCCAAACGGTTCTTTTTGCTTACCCACTGTGATCCGGGCCATCTTGCCAAAACCGGTGTAGCGCAGATAGAGGTCCTCGGCGCTGCCGCCGCCGGTACCGCTTTCGGCGAGATTGAACTGTGCCTTGAAGGCCCAGTCGAGATATTTACCCTCGAAAAAAATCCGTGCGCGACGCACATCGAAATCATCGCTCTTACCGCTGATGTCGGAATCGGTCGAATCGTAATCCCACTGCAGGCGCCCCCCCACCCGGAAAGACGCGGTACCATCAGCATTCTTGAAGGTTATCCCGCTCCCTGCCTTGAGGTTGAAACCAGAGGTTTCGTCGGCCTGCGCGACGCCCGCCGCAGCGGCGAGCAATGCCGCCGATATAAACTTCATTTTCATTTCGTGTTCTCCAATTCTGTCAGGAAAATGCCATCGAGGCATCCGCAAGAGTCTCTTTCGTCCGGGTATCCGGCGGGGCTACAGGCTGGCGAATCCCGCCAAAGACCCTTGCCGCTGAATGGCAGGCGATTGTTACAGAATTATGACGGTTTCGGGCATCGCTTGGCTTCGCTTTTGGCCAGCGCGCAGACCGAAGCGGACGGCTTCTGAACGGGAATACACGCGCAGGGCCGACCCCAATTCGGCTCTTTTGTTTGCAGTGTCATGGTGGCTGGCCGGACTGAGTTGAGCAAAGTGTAACGATCCGGGTCTGGTCGCGTCCTCTTGTTTGCTGTCTGCTGACCACTCGCCCCTACGAATTGACCGCATTGCAGAATCTTCTAGTCTGAAATAGATTTGGGACTTCAAATGAGGTGCCACGGATGAGCGAACTTTCCCAATACGCGATCCTTTTCGGGCTGAGTGTCGGTGTATTCGGTTTCGTGCTCAGCCTCTATGGGTTCGCCCGGGCCATCGGGCGGGCGCGCGCGGAACCCGGCAAGGACGTGCCCGCCACCGCCGGCACCCTGTCGCGCGATCCGGTCTGGGTGCGCTACCATGCGCGTTATGCCGGTTATGCGCTGCTGTTTCTGGCCTTTGACATGGAGATGGCGTTCATGTATCCGTGGGCGGTCGTCTACCGCGAAGAAGGGCTGATCGCATTGCTCGACATGGGCGTTTTCCTGGCAATCCTGTTCTTGGGCCTGCTCTATGGCTGGAGCCAGGGCGCGTTGAGGCGGCAATGACCTTGGTCGGGGCGCGAGAGGGCGCGATGTCCGGGATCAGGCGGGCGGTCGCGGCGGCCATGGCGCGCGATCTGCCGGCCTTCGTGCTGCCCGGCCCCTCTGTCGCGCGGGCGATGGGGCTCGATCTGTCCGGGTCGCATCTGCGGGTCGTGGGCACTCCGCGTCATGCCAATGTGCTGATCCTCGTCGGCCCCCTGCCTGCCGGTCTGCGCGATGCCGCCGCCGTCACCTACGCGCAGATCCCGCGCCCCCGCGCGATCCTTGCGCTGGGTGCCGGCGACATCGCCCCGTTGCCCGATGCGGACGTGTCGGCCCCGCTGACCCAGGCCGGGCTGCACTCCGGGCTGGCCGATCTGCGCCGCGTGATCGCCGCGGGCGCGTTTCGCGCTGACAGCGGGGAGTTTAACGCCCCCGCTCTTGAGGTGCGCGTGGAATACACTTGCCCGATGCACCCCGAAATCGTCCGCGACGCCCCCGGAGACTGCCCCAAATGCGGCATGACGCTGGTGCCGCGCGAAACAGCGTCCGATGGACATGGTGGGCACGGTGGCCACGACATGCCCCCGGAGGACAGGTCAAACCCCGCCGATCACGCACATGCGGGCCACGCCGAGGACGCGGGCGGGGCGGGGGCATATACCTGCCCGATGCACCCCGAGGTCGTCAGCGACGCACCGGGCAAGTGCCCAAAATGCGGCATGTTTCTGGTGAAGGCGGAAGAGGGGGAAAGCCACGGTCACGGGCACGGGCATGGCGGTCACGGTCACGAGCATGGCAGTGAAGCGCACGGAGCGCATGGTCACGGCGATCACGGCGGTCATGGCAAACAACAGGACCATTCCGGCCACGATGGCCACGATGGGCATGCCGGACATGGCGGCCACTCCGAGGCCGCTATCGACGGGATCGAGCCGCATTTCATGTCGATGGTCGAGATGACCGAGGGCCAGCCGCGCAGCAGCGACGGGTTGCAGATGGACTGGATCGAGGTGCCGTTCGGGCCGTTCTTTCCGGGCCTGCCCGCGGGGCTGCGCCTGACCCTGACGCTGGACGGCGATACCGTGGCGGGCAGCGAGGTCAGGAGCCTTGTGGGCAGGGCGGAACTGGTGGATGGCCCGCAGATGAGGGTGGCCGATTTCGTCGAGCGTCTGGCCGCGATGATGCCGCTCAGCCCGGTGGCCTATCGGACGCTGGCCTGCGCGGCGATCGAGGAGGCCGCGAGCGTCGACCCCGGCCATGA